>OODA01000159.1_pt1 | contig 57876 bp, 45 predicted proteins | sample 1671341 | NCBI WGS metagenome assembly OODA01 (sample SAMN06348147, study PRJEB24527) | human gut metagenome | biome: human gut; feature: ankylosing spondylitis patient; material: feces | host: Homo sapiens | place: China | collected 2015-10 | reverse complement strand
CATAGGGCTTCGCCCGTCTAAGAAATACCCCCGGCTAGGCCGGGGGATATTTATTGCGTTACTTTGCGTCTGCATTCAGCAGCTTTTCGCCGACGACGGCCTTTTGGACATCGGTCATTTGCACACTGCCCGACACAAACTCGACAATGCGCGTGCCGCCTGTGATGAGCCAGTGGTCAAGCCACTGCTTCTCTTCCTCGTCGTAGAGCCGCCACGCCTGCTCTGCGCCCCACGGCGCGGCATCGACCTCGCGGTAGGCGTAAGGGAGACGGCGATGCTCGCCGTCGATAAGGGCAGTCTGCTCATAGTCCAGCTCGGAGGCGAGGCAGCGGTCAAACCACGATGCAAGATACACATCACCGATGTCGTAGTGGATCCGCGCAGGATTGCCGCGCGCCGTCTCCGGATGCTCGGGATCATCCAAGCTGGCAAGCACATCTCGCTGCTCTCCGCCATACCGCGCAGCGAAGGGCGAGGAGCTCCCCCAACTCAGGCACGACCAGCGCGCATTCTCATCCTCTATGCCGAGGTCGGAGAGGTAAAGCGGCAGCGCGTCGTGGTAGACCGTCGCCCGAAATTCTTCATCATACAGCTCAGGCGGAACTTCATCGCTGTCAAAAAGTCCGTTCTGCTCCATGGTGAGCAGCACCCCCACCGAAGCCAGCGCGACCGCCGCCGTCACGCAGGCCGTGACGATGCAGCGCTTCGCCCTGCCCGCACCGGTTTTCACCGCCGAATAGGTGAGAAACATCGCAGCAAACGGCGTGATCCCGCACAGGATCGCGGCAAGGTAAAGCCTCCCCGCACTGCTGCTGCCGGTTCCCAGCAGAGCTCTCACCAAAATGCCGAAAAGTGTCAGCAGCAGCGCCGCGCGCTCCAGTATCTGGAGCCACGGGCGCGACTTTGCAGGCAAAAAGCGGTGTTCCTCTCTCGCCGTGCGCGCCGCCTTCCGATACCAGCTGTTATAGCAGATAAGGTCAGTCCCGCAGATCAGCGTGACAACAGGCGAAATACATGACAAAAAATCCCCCATTCCATAGATAAGCGTATTCAGAGGGTCTGTTTTCAGGCCGGTCAGGATATCCCAGATCCTGAGGAGCATATAGCCGAACCAAAAAATCATCATACTGTGGTAATATTTGAGGGCACGGTGCATCGCGTCCACCTGCAAAACAGGGTCAGTCTCAACATCCACAGCGTTTTCATCCGCTGTGCAGAGCACATGGCGGGTCCTCCCGCCAAGGCCGCCGCCCTCGCCCTCGGCTCCGTTTCCCCAGAAGGTCAGATCACCAACGCCCGCTGACTGCTGCCAGCCTGCCTGTGCACAGTACTCGAGGAAAACATCTTCGCCGTCTGCACCACCGTCATCGGGATAGTAGGTGATGGCGAAGCGCAGCTTCTGCGGCTTAATGCGGCGGTAGCGGATGAACAGGCCCACGCGGTCGGGCGCCCAGCCCTCCGCCGCCATGCGCTCAAAGTGGCGCGCAAGGCCCTCGGTGTCGTAAAAAGAATAGGGATTCAGCTCCCGTTTGGTGTTGCGCATCAGAAAAACCTCGCTTTCTCTCATTTCTCGCCGCCCGCAAGGGGCGTTATCTCTCAAATAGCTTCTCGTAGTCCCGCACCTGTGCTTGCAGGCGCTCCACCTCGTTTTGCAGCAGCGTTTTTCCCTCCGCTGTGAGCTGATAGCTGCGCCGCCGCCCCTCCGCGCGCGTTTCAGCGATATATCCCGCCGCCAAAAACTGCTCGAGCAGGTTGTAGAGCGTCCCGGGGCCGACGGCCACGCGCCCGCCCGTCAACTCGTTCACGCGCGCCATCACATCCATGCCGCAGCACTCCTCGCGCAGACACAGCAGGATGTAAAACATCTGCTCGGTCAGCGTGCTGAATTTCTCCCGCGCCATTGTCGGCCTCCTTTTATCGATATTCGATATTCTTGAGGAGAGTATATTATCGAATATCGATATTGTCAAGAGGGAGATTTTCTTTTTCAAAGAAAGACTCTTTCTTGTTTGCACAGGTGCGAGAGATTTGCGGCACTGGTGCCGCGGGGAAGGCAGCGCCGTAGGCGCTGCACGGGATAAGGGGGATATTCTCTCACGTGAGAGAATATCCCCCTTAAACCCCCAAGAGAACGCAAGGGGCCTTGCCCCTTGACCCCGCACATTGGCAGTTTGCAGCTTGAAGGACTGCACACGCTGCGCAGTGCGGGTGCGGTGTACATGGCTTCGCCATGAATCTCTGCGTTTCGACATATCCAGCAACCGCGCCTTACTATCGTGAGGCGCGAGTGACGTTACTTCGGCGGCAGACTGCGTGCGGAATGCGGCATTGCTGGCGCTCGCCGCATTGAGGAGTGCCGCGGTAGACGGAAATTAGTCTGCACTACTACGAGACAGGCAGAGCGGCAGCGGATAGTAGGAGCAAGCCAAGTCGTATAGCAGAGGCCAACGCGGCTTCGCCGCGCTATGGGCAGTGCAATCGGCAAGCATTGCAGCTCTTCGAGCTGCTCGCTTACAATGCGAATCCCTTTCTCTTGGGGGTCAAAGGGGGATATTCTCTTTCCGTGGAAAGAGAATATCCCCCTTAATCGTCCCCCTGCACGGTGCAGGGACAGAAGCAGCCCTTTCGGGCTGCAAAATCCCCGCGCGCTGGAAAGCGCGCAAAAAAGGAGCACCCCTGTGGGGTGCTCCCTTTCTTCACTCTCCCAAGAGCCGGACAACGCTTTCCCAGCGGAGCTGGTCCGTGTCGTAGCCATACGACTTCCCCTTCGCGTCCGTGTAGCGGAAAAACGGCCCCTCCGTCCAGTCGTTGGACGGATTCACGAGCTCGACCTTCCAGATCTCAAGCGTCGAGCCGTCGCCGTAGTCGATCACGGCGTAGGGCATCTCCTCCGGCGCAGCGGCGGTGCGGCCCGCGCCGGCCTTGTCGATAAGGTATAAAAGGTCACTGAGATCGTCGATCGATACGTCCGCTTCGCTTCCGTTCACTGTAACGCGAAACGTCTCTGTGCTTCGCGCATCGCGCGTGCTGTCCGTCAAATCGGAGATAAAGGCATGAAAACGGAACTGGTGGTGACAGGCCCAGTACGTCAGGCCGCCGAACAACAGAAACAGCGCGCAGCAGAGCGCGATGGGGCCGGTCAAACGCTTGGGCTTCGGCTTGCCGCGGTCAACGGAATCGTAAAGTCCCATGACTTCCCTCCTGTTCTCTTGTCCGATCAGTTTCTTTCCTCTCTATGCCGGTTGAATGTGAAAATTACTGGTTCGCCGCGCGCTCCGCCGCCTCGACGACATGGCTTGCGAGGATCGTGCTCGTCACGGTGCCGACGCCGCCGGGGACCGGGGTGATGGCCTCGACGACAGGCTCGACCTCGGCAAAGCGGGTGTCGCCGCAGAGGTTGCCGTCCGCGCCGACGTGGATGCCGACATCCAGCACGACCTGACCGGCGCGCACGCTCTCCGCGCCGACCATACCGGCCTTACCGGCGGCGACGACGAGGATGTCGGCCTCGCGGCAGATCTCGGGCAGGTTCTCGCTGCGGCTGTGGCAGATGGTCACGGTCGCATGCTCGGCGAGCAGCAGCAGAGAGACCGGCTTGCCGATGACAAGGCTGCGGCCGATGACGACGACGCGCTTGCCTTTGATGGGGATGTTGTAGTGCTTGAGCAGCGCCACGCAGGCCGCGGCGGTGCAGGGGGGATAACCGCCCTTGGTGCCGGCGTACACGGCGGTCATGGAGCCGTCGGTGATGCCGTCCATGTCCTTTTTCGGGTCGAGCGCTGCGCGCGCCGCCTCGTCATCAAGGTGCCCCGGCAGCGGGCGGAACATCAGCACGCCATGCACCTTTTCATCTGCGTTCAGCGCGTGGATGTTCTCCATCAGCACATCCTGCGTCGCATCCTCAGGCAGGACGACCTGACGGACGGCGACGCCGACCTTTTCGCAGCGCTTGAGCGCACCGCGCTCGTAGGCCAGGTCATCCTCGCGTGCACCGACGCGCAGGATGGCGAGGCATGGCTCTACGCCGTTTTTCTTCAGTTCTTCCGTCTTTGCATGGAGCCCCTCGGTCAGCGCCTTGGCGACCTCGGCTCCCTTGAGCAGCATAGCCATGGTAAAAATTCCTCCTCTGTTTGACGCGGTCATCCGCGTTCCTATCCATGATTAGGATAACAAAATTAAAATTTACTGTCAATTTCTTTTGACAAGCGCGGCGGGATATTATTTTACTTTCTTCGGCAGCTTGCCTTTTCCCTCGCTTTTTGCTACGATAGGAACGACAAATTTTGAAAGCATCAGGAGGGGCATTCCCATGTCTGTGATCGAAGAGAAAAAAGCACTGAGAACCTTTATCCGCAAGAAAGAGCGCACGCTCGATCCCGCCTACAAGGCCGAGAGCTCCGAGGCCATCTGCCGCCACCTGCTCGCACTCGACGAGTACAAGAGCGCGAAAGTCGTCTTCGCCTTTGCCGGCACCGAAAAGGAGATCGACACCTCGCTCTTTATGAACGAGACCATTGCTGCGGGCAAGACGCTGATCCTGCCCCGCTGCGCCGCCGAGCACGCCATCGACCTGTGCGTCGTGCGCTCGATGGACGACCTGGAGGCGGGCGCCTACGGCATTTTAGAGCCGAAAAAGAGCTGCGCGCTCGTCACCGCGGCGGACATCGACTTCGCCGTCGTGCCCTGCCTGTCGTTCGACCGCAAGGGCCGCCGTCTCGGCCAGGGCGGCGGGTACTATGACCGCCTGCTGCCGCAGCTCCACTGCCCGACGGTGCTCATCTGCCGCGAGCAGCTCATGTCGCCCGAGGTGCCGGTCGAGGAGCATGATATGCGCTGCACGATGCTGGTTACAGAGAAGGGCGTTCTTACGCCGGAGGCGTAAAAATATTTCCCTGCAACCGGTGCAGGAGGATGATTCCCGTACCGTGCGGGAGTGCGTAAAAGGGGGATACTCTCTTTCTCGAAAGAGAGTATCCCCCTTTACAACCCCCGAGAGAAAGGACGAGGGGCCTTCCCCCTCGACCCCGCACATTGGCAGTTTTGGGCTTGAAGAACTGCACGCGCTGCGCATTGCACAGCCGTTGGCAGCTCTGCTGCCTTACGGATGTGGCATACCCCTTGCGGGTAATCAGGGGCGGTGTACATGGCTTCGCCATGAGTCCCTGCGAGTTGTTACCGGTTGCAACCGCGCCTTACTATCGTGAGGCGCGTGTGACGGCAGCACGGCGGCAGACTGCCTGCGGGCGCGGCATTGCTGCGCTCGCCGCATACAAAGAAATGACCGCATCAGCGGTCGTTTTCTTGTTCTTTTAAGTCGTCAAGTGCAGCTCGGACAGCTGCGACGACGAATGCCGAGAATGTGCAGTCCTTGCCGCGGATCGCGTTCTCGATCTCTTCGAGCATATCATTTGGAAAACGCACCGATTTGTTGGTCGTCGGCGGTACGCTTGGAATTTTAAAAGCCATAGTCTCACCTGCAATACATTTCATATGACAAGTGTATTGCATTTTTGCCCAAATATGTGTAATATAAAAGTATTACATTTGTATTGCGATAGGAGGACTATACTATGAACTACGAAAAGATGTACCATCTGCTGTTCAACGCCATCACCGACGCGCTGGAACAAATGGAAAAGCAAAACCTTGGCAGCGCAAAAGACCTGCTCACCACCGCTCAGCAGAAAACCGAAGAAATCTACATGGAATCCGCCAACTAACCCGCGGCGAGCGCAGCAATGCTGCCTCGGCAGGCAAAAGCAGGTTTGCCCAAATCTGAAGTAGCCGGAAATTGCGTTAGACTGCCGAATCGCAGGCAGAGCGGCAGCGGGTAATAGGAGTAACCCAAATCGTTTAGCAGCACCACTTGGCAGGCACCCGATTCGGCAAGCACCTCAGCTCTTCAAGCCCCAAGCTCGCAATGGCGGGGTCAAGGGGCAGAGCCCCTTGCGTTCTCTTGGGGGTGTAAGGGGGCCATTCTCTCACGTGAGAGAATGGCCCCCTTTATCCGTGCAGTGCCATCGGCACTGCTATTCCCCATCCACGCGCAGCGTGAAAAGCCTCCTCTTATCTGCAAAGATAAGAAAACCACCCCTCGCTGCTGCGAGTTTCTTCGATCTGCCATCCGGCAGCGATAAGCTGCTCCTTTACCTCGTCGGCGCGGTCGTCGATGATGCCCGAGCAGAGGAAAATGCCGCCCTTTTTGAGGAGCTTCCCCACCTGCGGGGCGAGCGCGATGATGACGTCCGCGACGATGTTTGCAACGATCACGTCATAGTCGCCGCCGAACTCCTTCTGGAGCCTTTTGTCGCTGAGCACGTCTCCCGCGCGGACAGTGTAATGCTCCTTGCCGACGCCGTTGAGTGCGGCGTTTTCATACGCGACGCCGACGCACTTGTCGTCGATATCGCAGGCAAAGGCGTCCTTCGCGCCGAGCAGCAGCGCGGCGATGGATAAAATGCCGCTGCCGCAGCCAAGGTCTAAAACCTTTTCCCCGCCGTGGATATGCTGCTCAAGCGCCTGTAAGCACAGCCGCGTCGTGGCGTGGCTGCCGGTGCCGAACGTCAATCCGGGATTTAAGACAAGCTTGACGCGCCCGTCCTCCTGCGCCTGCTCCCATTCCGGCACGACGAGCAGCCGCTCGCCGATCTCCATGGGCTTGTAGAACTGCTTCCAGTTGTTCTCCCAGTCCGCGTCTTCGACATTTTCCATGCTGAGGATCAGCGGCGCGTACTCGGGATGCTGCTTTTTGAAGGCCGACAGACCGATACGGAACTGCGCGAGGGTGTTGTAGCCCTCGGCGCTGTCCTCCAAATAAAACGTGATGCGGCTCTTGCCGTGCATCTGCTCCATCAGCTCGTCGTCGACATAGTCCCAGTACTGGTGGTTATTTTCGAGGAAGTCCTTGAAGTCGCCCTCCTCGTCGATCATCAGGCTGTCGATGCCGTACTCGCTCAAAAGCTCCGTCGCGGGTTCGATGCCCGCGGGCTGCGTGTCAAGGTGTAATTCCAGCCACTTCATCGCTCAGTCCCCACAAAGAACAGGCCCAACGTACCGCAGCCGGTGTGCGCGCCGATGACGGGGCCGATGAACTCATCGCGCACATCCGTCACGCCGAAGCGCTCCTTGAGTAGCCCCTTGACGTACTCGACGGACTCCGGGCAGTTGGCGTGGCAGATGAGCATGGGCTGGTTTTTCTCCGGCTCGACGCCGATCTCGCCAACCTTGTCGACAAGCGCGCGCAGCGCCGCCTTGGTGCCGCGGGCCTTGCTCACGGGGGTCAAGCGGCCCTCGCTGTCCGTGTGCATGACGGGCTTGATGCCGAGCATCGTGCCGACCAGCGCCGCCGTGGAGCTCACGCGGCCGCCGCGCTTTAAGTGGTTCAGATCGTCGACGATGAACCAGTGGCACTGGCTCTGGATGATGGAACGGACGTAGGCATCCAGCTCGTCGATGGTCAAATTCTTCTCGCGGCGCTCGCGCACGGCGCGATAGAGCAGCATGCCCTGCCCGCGCGAGGCGGACAGCGAGTCAATGACTAAGATCTTCGCCTCGGGGTACTTTTCGCGCAGGTCCTCCGCCGCGATGCAGGCGGACTGATACGTTGTGGACAGCGCGCTCGAAAAGCAGACGCAGAGGATGTCCTTGCCCTCCTGCAAGACCTTTTCCATCGCGTCGGTGAACTGGCCGACGTTGGCCGCGGCGGTCGTGCAGTCCGCGCCCGCGGCGATCTTGGCGAAAAATTCCTCGGGCGACATGTCCGCGTGGTCAGGGGTATTCAAAAGCGTCTTGCCCTCGATGGTGAACGAGAGCGGCAGGACCGTCAACTCGAGCTCTTCGACCTCCTGCTGGCTCAGATCGCAGCAGCTATCGGTCATAATGATATAATCACGCATTACAGCACTTCTCCTTTCAGGGAAGAAAATCACGTTTTTGTCTTTTGTATCCTGTCGGATGCCATATTATACCAAATTCCCCCACAGCCTGTAAATATGCCGTGAAATTTATTTTCCCTTCCGCTTCGGCATAGCCGCATGGAATTTGCAAAGGGGCGCGGCCATGCCGCGCCCCTTACCGTGCTTTTATTTTGTATCCGAGCACTGCTCCACCTGTATTCCCGCAAGCTTCAGAAATTTTTTGTCCGTTTGAATGCTCTGGGTCAGGAACTTGCCGTCCTTGAACAGCGCGTAGGTCGTCACCGGGGCGGGTACGCTCTGTGCCTGCTCCCTGCTGGTGACGTGGATGACCTTCAGAGGCACGTGGTACGCTCTCGCGGCCTCTTCCACGCGCGGCACCCAGTAGTAAGTAAACGGGCACTGGTCGGTATAATAGAGGACAAAGCCGCTCTCTTCCACCGCAGGGTGCTTGGCACAGGCCTTGAACCTCGGCGGCTCTGCATCCTGTGCAAGCGGCAGGTACATCAAATTGATCCCGCATTCCGATGTATCGGCAACGGCAAATCCCTTATATGCCAGATACTTCGGGTCGGAGAGGAACTCCCGCTTCCGCCCCTCGGATGAGAGAATGCACAGTCCCTTTCGTCCCTGCTCCTTTGTGTCCCGGATGCACTCTTCCAGCAGATCGTTGGAATATCCGTGCCCTTTCAGCGAGCCGGAGACCCACAGGCAGTCAATATAAAAATACCCGTCCGCCTGAATAGGCACCCACGCGTTTTCCGCCGGAATATACTCAATAAAGCACTTGCCGCGCTCCGCGCTCCGGCAGAAGACCAGCCCCTCTTTAAAGCGCTGCTTGAGCCACTCCTTTTTGATGACGCCCTGCTTGCCGGACATCGCACAGCAGATGTGCTCTTTCTCAATATTATCATCGGTGATTCGGATATAGTCCATCGAAAGAGCCTCCCGGATATTTCATAAATTCTCCGCACCCTGCGGGCGCCGCCCCTTACTTCTCAGCCCGACAGCTGTCGATCTTTCAGATTCGCTTACGCCGCCGCAAACCGATAGGTGACCGAGTTCTGCCATGGCTCCTCGTTTGCCAAGTCCGTCCTGATCACCTCGCCGCCCATCTTCTCATAAAATGCTCGGGCATTCAGATTCTCGGGAACACAGTGGCAGGTAAAAAACTTCGCCCCGTGTTCCCTGCAATACGCCTTGATAAAATCAAATGCCGCCCGACCGATCCCCTGCCGCTGATATTCAGAGAGAATATACAGTGACTGCAAGACGATCCCGTCGGTTCTGCTTATCGTCAAATAGCCGATATTTTGATCGTCTTTTTGGAGCAGATACACAGAATACGCCGGATCATTGATCCGCAGCAGTTCTTTCTCCTGATGCCACGCCCAATCAAAGTTGTCGATCATATCATCGGGGTAGATCCCTCTGTAAGTAGTGCCCCAAATTTGATGCCGCAGGGCAATGATCTCCGGCACATCCTCTTTGGCCGCCTCGACAAACATACTATCGCTTCTCATAGGGCAAGTTTCCTCCCCGTAACGCTTTCAACTTTTCCACATTCAGCATACCATGCCGCCGATTTCGCCGCAAGCGAAAAAAGCAGCGCCGGTTGGCGCTGCTTTTTTATCATCTTTAGGAAGCCGAATTACTGCTGCTCGGCGGCCTTCGCGGCGGCCTGCTGGGCTTCGATCTCGATGAGGGCGTCCTTGCGGGAGAGGTTCCAGCGGCCCTTCTCGTCGATCTCCATGAACTTGACCCAGATCATATCGCCGACGGTGACGACATCCTCGACCTTCTCGACGCGCTTGCGGTCGAGCTTGGAGATGTGGACCAGGCCGTCCTTGCCCGGGGCGATCTCGACGAACGCGCCGAACTGCATCAGGCGCACGACGCGGCCATAGTAGAGCTTGCCGACCTCGGGCACGAAGACGATATCGTCGATGCACTTCTTCGCAGCGTCGCACGCGGCGGCGTTGGCGGAGGCGATGTGGATGGTGCCGTCGTCGTCGATGTCGACCTTGGCGCCGGTATCGGCAACAATCTTCTGGATGACGCTGCCGCCCTTACCGATGACCTCGCGGATGCGCTCGGGGTCGATGTGCATGGTGATCATCTTGGGCGCATACTGGCTGACCTCGGCGCGCGGCTCGGAGATGCAGGGCAGCATGATCTGGTCGAGGATCTGCACGCGCGCGTCATAGGTGATCTCAAGGGCGTTCTTGATGATGGCCATCGTCAGGCCGTCGTTCTTGAGGTCCATCTGGATGGCGGTGATGCCCTTCTTGGTACCGGCGACCTTGAAGTCCATTTCGCCGTGGAAGTCCTCAACGCCCTGAATGTCGATGAACGTGGTGAAGTCGTCGCCGTCCTGAATGAGGCCGCAGGAGATACCGGCGACGGGCGCCTTGATGGGAACGCCTGCGTCCATCAGCGCGAGCGTGGAGCCGCAGATGGAGCCCTGAGAGGTCGAGCCGTTGGAGGAGACGACCTCGCTCACGACGCGGATGGCATACGGGAACTCGTCGACAGACGGGATGACCGGCAGCAGCGCGCGCTCAGCGAGAGCGCCGTGGCCGATCTCGCGGCGGCCGGGGCTGCGGGAGGGCTTGGCCTCGCCGACGGAGTAGCCGGGGAAGTTATAGTGGTGCATATAGCGCTTTTCGGTCTCTTCCCAGATGGTGTCGAGCTTCTGGGCGGCGGAAAGCGTGTCAAGCGTACAAACGGAGAGCACCTGCGTCTGGCCGCGGGTGAACAGGCCCGAGCCGTGGACGCGGGGCAGGACGCCGACTTCGGCAGCGAGAGGACGGATCTCGTTCTTCTGGCGGCCGTCGACGCGGTGGCCTTCGAGCAGCCACGCCTTGACGATCTTCTTCTGGAACTTATAGGTGATCTCGTCGAGGAACTGATCCATATCGGGATACTCCTCGAGGAACTTCTCGTGCCAGTGCTCGATCATCTCGTTCCAGCGGGCCTCGCGGACGTTCTTGTCGTCGGTATCCATCGCGGCCTTGGCCTCGTCCATGAAGTTTTCGACGATCTTGTCGAACAGCTCCTGATTGAAGCTCGCGTGCGGGTAGTCAAACTTGGGCTTGCCGATCTCGGCGACCATGCGGTTGATGAGCTCGACCTGCTTCTGGTTCTCGTTGTGGGCAAGCTCGATGGCCTTGTACATGGTGTCGTTGTCGACTTCGTTCGCACCGGCCTCGATCATGACGACCTTCTTGCCGGTCGAGACGACCGTGACGTCGAGATCGCTGACCTTGCGCTGCTCGGAGTTGGGGTTGAGCACGAGTTCGCCGTTCACAAGGCCGACCTTGAGCGCGCCGACAGGGCCGTTCCAGGGGATATCGGAGATGGCGAGCGCGGCGGAGGTGCCGATCAGAGCCGCGATCTCGGGAGAGCAGTCATGGTCGACGCTCATGACCGTCGCCATGATGGAGACGTCGTTGCGGAAGTCAGAGGGGAAGAGCGGGCGGATGGGGCGGTCGATGACGCGGCTGGTCAGGATGCCCTTTTCGCCGGGACGGCCCTCGCGGCGGTTGAAAGAACCGGGGATGCGGCCGACGGAGTAGAGCTTCTCCTCAAAGTCAACGGAGAGGGGAAAGAAGTCGATGCCGTCGCGCGGGCGGGCGGAAGCCGTGGCGCAGACGAGCACGCGGGTGTCGCCGTAGCCGACCATGACGGCGGCGTTGGCGAGTTCAGCAAGCTTGCCGACCTCAAGCGTGAGGGGACGGCCAGCGAGCTCCATCTCGTACTTGTGGTAGTTGGGGAACTGTCTGTGGGTGATGATGGTAGACATTTGTCGATCTCCTTTTTTGTAAAATTCCGTATGGGAGCCGACCGTTTAGCACTTGAAAAAACGTCGGTCACGCCGCCGCTTTTTCAACTGCTAAAGCATAGCAGGCTCTCATACGCGCGGGGAAAGTGCCAAGGGCGAAAGTGTGAAAGAAGGGTGGTGCGCATGCACACCACCCTGTTTTCAAACTTACTTACGGATACCCAGCTTGGCGATCAGGGTACGATAGCGCTCGATGTCCTTCTTCATGAGATAATCGAGCAGGCTGCGGCGCTTACCGATCATCTTGTACAGGCCGCGGCGGGAATGGTTGTCCTGCGGGTGCTGCTTGAGGTGCTCGGTGAGCTGAGTGATGCGCTCGGTGAGGATAGCGACCTGAACCTCCGGAGAACCGGTGTCGCCTTCGTGGGTGCGGTTGGCTTCGATGATAGCCGTCTTCTGGTCTTTGAGCATCATAGTGTGATATCCACCTTTCATAAATTCTCCCAACACTGAGCGGCGGGTCGGTGAATCCTCCACGTCCTAAGTGCGGGAATGCGCACGATAAGCGTGCTGAATTATGATAGCACAGCTTTTTCCTATTGTAAAGCAAAACCTGTGAAATGATACCGCTTTTTTGCTTTTTCCCGTCCCTCGCGGCAAAACAGAAGAAAAAAGAGACAGCCAAGGCCGTCTCTTTTTCAGCGTCGCAGACTTTGCTGCCGCGCACGGCGGCAAATAAATTTGAATCGTTTTTTCTGACGACAAGCGCGTCAGAAAAAATACCTCTCAGGCCGCAAACGTGCGCGCCTATGGCGCGTGCGCTGCCGCGGACTGCAATCCCCTCTCAAAAAGCGGCATGCCGCTTTTCGATTATTTTCTCAGTCCCGCGAAATGCTCCTTTGTCACCTTGATGACCACGGGGCTCAGCAGCAGCAGCGCGATGAGGTTCGGGATGGACATGAGGCCGTTGAGCGTGTCGGAGATATCCCACACGAGCGTCAGGTCCGCGACCGCGCCGGCCACAACGACGAGGCAGAAGATGATCTGATAGGGGCGGATGATCTTGCTGCCAAAGAGGAACTCCGCGCAGCGCGTGCCATAGAGCGCCCAGCCGAGGATGGTGGATGTGGCAAACAGCAGCAGGCCAACGGCCAAGATCAGCGAACCGACCTTGTCGCCGAACACGCTCGAGAAGCCCGCGACCGCCGTGGGAACGCCCGCAGCTGCCGCGTTGCCGTAATTGCCGTCCGCCGCGCCGGAGCAGAGGACAACAAGGGACGTGAGCGTGCAGATGACGATGGTATCCATAAAGACCTCAAAGATGCCGTAAAGGCCCTGCTTGACGGGGTTCTTTTCCGAGGTGGCGGCGTGCGCGATGGGCGCGGAGCCGAGGCCCGCCTCGTTGGAGAAAACGCCGCGGCCGACGCCCTTGGTCATCGCAAGCTTGATGGACATGCCCGCCGCGCCGCCGGTGACGGCAGCGGGGTTAAAAGCGCCCTTAAAGATGGAGGCAAACACGCCGGGAACGGCGCTGACATTCGCAAACACGACGATAAGCGCGCAGACGATGTAAATGACGGCCATGAGGGGCACGAGCTTTTCCGTGACCTGACCGATGCGCTTGACGCCGCCGAGCAGCACCAGCGCCACGAAGATGGCGACGCAAATGCCGGTGATGAGGCAGATCATCGTCTCCCTGCTCGCCGCGTTTTCATTGAACGCGACGGCAACGGACTTGACGGAATCCGCGATGGAGTGCACCTGTGCGATGTTGCCGATACCGAACGCCGCGATGGCACCGAGCACGGCGAACACACCGCCGAGCCACTTCCACTTGGGGCCAAGGCCGTTTTTGATGTAGTACATGGGTCCGCCGCACCAGTCGCCCTTTTCGTTGCGCTCGCGGTATTTGACGGCGAGCGTGACTTCAGAGAACTTGGTCACCATGCCGAAAAGCGCCGACACCCACATCCAGAACACGGCGCCGGGGCCGCCTAAAATGATCGCGCCCGTGACGCCCGCGATGTTGCCCGTGCCGACGGTGGAGGCAAGGGCCGTGGACACTGCCTGCAGCGGCGTGATCTCGCCGTCGCCGGCCTCACCCTTCTTAAAGATCTTTCCGATGGTGTTTTTCCACCAGTAGCCGATCTTGGTGAACTGGATAAAGCCCACAGCGATGCTCAGGTAGATGCCCGTGCCGACCAGCAGCGCCAGCATCACCGGTCCCCAGACGAAGCCGTTGACCGCAGTGTTGATCTTCATAAACTGTTCCATACACTTCTCCTTCCCAAAAATCACATTCCGTAAAACGTTTGATGAATTTCTTTCATATCTCAGAGAATACCAAATCGGCCGCCCGCTGTCAACGGGGCAAGTGTCGTTTTTTGTCGTGCGCGCATGGCAAATCATACATTCTGCATAAATTTTAATGCATTCTTTACCTGCATTTAGTGATTTGCACAGCAAAACGGTAGAAAATTTTTGCATTCCCCGCTTGACAACCGGTATCCGCCATGCTATCCTAACTGTACTAACACACTTAACACAGCAGGAGGTGCCTATGTTCCACTTGATATTTCTGATCCCGGTTCTTGTTGTACTGCTGCTCGGCATTTTGCTGCTCGCCGTGCTGTGCAGCCGATGAATGCAGGAGGAATGCCATGATCACCTTAAATTACCGCGACGCGCGCCCGATCTACGAGCAGGTGTGCGACGGACTGCGGCGGCTGATCGTCTCGGGCGCGATCGCCGACGGGGATAAGCTCCCCTCGGTGCGCGCGCTGGCGACGCAGCTTGCCATCAACCCCAATACCATCCAACGCGCGTACAACGAGCTGGAATCGAGCGGCTACTGCTGCTCCGTGCCCGGCAAGGGCTGCTTTGCCGTACACACCTACCGCGCGCAGGACGACGCGCGCCGCTTATCGCTCGAGCATCAGCTCAAAGAGCTTTTGCAGGAGCTGCGCGCCATGGGCGTGAGCGAAGAAGACATTCAAGCATTGTGCAGGGAGGGAGAAGAGAAATGATCGAAGTACGCGGTCTTAAAAAGACCTTTGACGGCTTTGCCGCGCTCGACGGCGCGGATCTGAGCGTGCCGCGCGGCGCGGTCTACGGCCTTGTGGGGCCGAACGGCGCGGGCAAGACAACGCTGCTGCGCCACCTGACGGGCGTTTACCGTCAGGATGAGGGCAGCGTGCGCTTTGACGGCGAGGAGGTCTGGGAAAACGCGGGCGTGAAAGCGCGCATCGCCTCCATCCCCGATGACTGGTTCTACTTTATGCAGGCGGGGCTGCGCGATATGATGCGCTTTTACCGCGGGTTCTACCCGAATTTCAATTTAGAGCGCTACGAAAAGCTCAAAGAGGTCTTTGCGCTGGACGAAACGCGGCCGCTGCGCCGCATGAGCAAGGGCCAGCAGAAACAGGCGGCCTTCTGGCTCGCCATGTGCACGATGCCGGACTACCTCATTCTCGACGAGCCGGTGGACGGTCTCGACCCCGTGATGCGCCGTCAGGTGTGGAGTCTCATTTTGCAGGACGTTGCCGAGCGCGGCACGACAGTGCTTGTCTCGTCGCACAACCTGCGTGAATTGGAGGACGTGTGCGACCACGTGGGCGTGATGAGCCGCGGCAAGCTCCTGCTCGAACATTCGCTGAGCGAATTGCAGGACTATACCGTCAAGCTCCAGCTCGCCTTCGAGGGCGCGGAGCTGCCCGCCCTGCCGCAGGAGATCAAGGTGCTGCACCACGCGCAGACCGGGCGCGTCCACACGCTCATCTGCCGCGGCAGTGCAGAGGAACTGGAACAGCAGCTCTCCGCGCTGCACCCGATCTTTATCGACGCGGTGCCGCTGTCACTTGAAGAAATTTTCATCTATGAACTGGGAGGTGAGGACTATGCGATCCGCGACATCGTTCTTTGATAAGACTTTATTCCGCAGCCAGCTCAAGCACACCTGGCCGCTCTGGCTCGGCTACACCGCCTTGTGGCTCTTCCTCGTGCCGGTCATGCTCTTTTCAGAGCTTTCCGCCTATCAGCTCGGTTACAGCGCAGCGGATGCATCCTACCTGCTGCTCAATACCGGCGTGCGCGGCGGCATCTTTATTTCCTTCTTCTTCGGCCTTTTCTTTGCGATGCTCGCCTTCTCGCACCTGACGCAGAGCCGCGCGACGAACGGCTTCCACGCGCTCCCCGTGCGGCGCGAGACCATCTTTCTGACCGCCTACCTCACGGGACTGTTCTGCCAGCTTTCCACCATTCTCGTCACGTTCCTGCTCGGCGCGGCGGTCTCCGCCCCGCTGCACTTAAGCTTCTGGAGTGTCACTGGCGCGGCCATGGGCAGCGCCATGCTCGAAGCCGTCTTTTTCTACTCCTTCGCCGCGCTGTGCATGATAATGACGGGGCAGATCCTCGCCGCGCCCGTCTTCTATTTCGTCGGCAATATCCTCGTCCCAGGAATGGAATATCTGCTGCGCAACTTTGCGGGCAACTTCCTCTACGGTTACAGCGGGCACACCGACGTTGCGCTCGGTTTCCTCTCCCCGCCCCTCTATATGTACCCCGAGGTGGACATCGCCTCGATCGAGACCTGCGAGAGCGGCTCGTACTATGTGACTGCCTACGCGCTTGAGCACCGTTCTTTCATGATCCTCGCCGCCTACGCGCTCGCGGGACTTGTCATCGCCCTCATCGCGCTGCTTCTCTACCGCACGCGTAAGAGCGAGATGACCGGCTCGACGGTCGCCTTCCCGTGGGCGACGCCCATCTTCAAGTACGGCGTGGCGTTCTGCACCGCCGTTTCGCTCGGCCAGTTCCTCTACTATTTCCTCTTCGGCCAGTACCGCTCGAGCGGCAGCGATTCCCTGCCCGGCACGATCCTCTGCATGGCGGCGGCGGGGCTTGTGGGCTACTTTGCCGCCGAGATGCTCATCAAAAAGAGCTTTCGCGTCTTTCGTGCAGGCGCGAAGGGCGCGGCGATCGTCGCAGGCGTCCTCGTGCTGCTCGGTATCGGCATGAGCTTCGACCTCACGGGCTATGAAAAGCACGTGCCGGACGAGAGCGAGATCGAATCCGCCTTTTACAGCTTCTCCGGCATGACGAACGTCACGACCGACGATGCCGACACCATCCGCCGTCTCACCGCGGCACACCAGGCCATCGTCAAAAACCGGAACGAGCAGGCGCGCATCGCAGACGCATGGGACGCGGATACGCTCTCCCAGAGCGATCATGACGACATCGAACCCTTCTCCCTGCGCCTGACCTACTACCTCAAGGACGGCTCGCAGCTCTCGCGTTCCTATTCACTCTATCTGCGGAGAAGCGACCTCACCGTGCCCTCGTCCGCCACGGCGCGCGTGAACGCGCTCTATATGTGCAGAGAGTCCGTGCTCCGCCGCGTCCTCGGCTACGGCTGCGAGCACCTCGGCGACACGCCGCGTTTCCTCGACAGCTACTGCTACTATTACGATGAGAACTCCAACACAAAGGACTATGCCCTCACCGCCGCGCAGGCCGAACAGGTCTACGCCGCGCTGATGCAGGACGTTCAGGATTCCGATAATGGCGGCAGCGACATCTTCGCCGTGCAGGAATACCAGTACGATCCCCCCATCTCCTTCTGGCTCGAGCTGTACTTTGAGTCCACCAATGAAAAAGGCCGCCCGGAGGTGTATTCGCTCAGCCCCCATGTGAATGGCTCGACGCCCAACACCCTGCAAGTACTGAATGAGCTGCTGCCCGAGCTGAAATCCAACACCGTAACGCCGCCCAGCGACGACGGCATTCACACTCTCCCCGCCACAGAGGACGCTTCCACCGAGGAAAGTGTGAACTAACATGGCAGAAAAAACAAAGCGGCGGCGCAAGCGCCGCCGCACCGGGAGTAAGAAAGCATTTCTCGTCCTGCTCGCGCTCGTTTTGCTCGTTCTCGGCGGCGTGAAGCTGCGCTATGCGCTCGCCCACCGGAACCTCCCCGGTTCGAATGTCAGCGCGCCGGACTTTGTCACGGTCGACTACATTCCGATAAACGAATATTCCCGTCCCGGCACGCCGCTCAGGAAAATTTCCGGCGTGGTGGTGCACTATGTCGGCAATCCCGGCTCGAGTGCCGCCAATAACCGCAGCTTTTTTGCCAATCTCGCGCTGACGCACGAGACCTACGCGAGCGCGCACTTTGTCGTCGGGCTGGAGGGTGAGATCTTGCAGTGCGTGCCGCTGACGGAGATCGCCTACTGCTCGAACACCGCGAACGACTACACCGTGTCCATCGAGGTCTGCCACCCCGACGACACAGGCAAGTTTGATGACACGACGATGGAGAGCCTTGAAGCGCTCGTCGCGTGGCTGTGCGAGACGTTTTCTCTCGACCCCGACGCGGACGTCATCCGACACTACGACGTGACGGGCAAGATCTGCCCCAAATACTATGTGGAAAACGAAGATGCGTGGCTCGCCTTCCGCGAGGACGTGAGCGCGCGCATCGAAGAGGACAAAACCGCGAACGGTGAAACCAACTGAGAAATCAAATCGGGAGGAAGCTCATGCACGACTTTGTTTCCTATCTTTTTTATCTTTTGCAGCGCGGCATGCGCTTTGCCGTGCCCGCTGCGCTTATCTGCGGCCTTATTCTGGCCGTCTGCTATGCCGTCTGCCGCAAAAAAGGCCGCCGCTTCCCGTGGGGAAAGGCGGTCTGCGCGGTGCTGCTCGTCGGCTGGGCGGTGATCACGGTCTTCGTCACGCTGCTGCGCAGTGAGCCGAATGAATTTGCCGCGCGGCAGTGGAATTTGCAGCTTTTCCTTGCTTGGCGCGAGGCGTATCAGCGCTTCACGCTGCAAATCTGGCTCAATGTGCTGCTCAACATCGCGCTCTTCGTCCCGCTGGGATTTCTGCTGCCGCTGCTCTCTAAGCCGTTTCGCAAGTGGTACGCCGCGCTGGGCGCGGGCTTCGGCGTCTCGCTCCTGATTGAGCTGACGCAGCTTTTCACCGGAAGCGGCATGTGCGATGTGGACGACCTCTTCACCAACACGCTCGGCGCGATGCTCGGCTGGTGTGCAGCAATGCTCGTGCTCGCGCTGCATCAAAAGAACAGGACGTGGCCGCGCTACTGCGCGCTGCCCGCCGCGTTCGCACTCGCACTATCCGCCATTTTCATTTCCTACGCCGCGCAGCCCTACGGCAACCTGCGCGACGCCTCCGTCACGACGGCAGACTTAAGCGGCGTCCGCTGGTCGGTCGATTATGCACTCGATGAGGACAGCAAGACCGCCTATGTCTATCAGGCACAGGCGCTCGACAACGCGGGTGCCGACCGCTTCGCCGCGGAATTCGCCGCCGCGCACGGCGTCGAATTTCCGGATGCGTACTACTACGATGACCTTGTGATCTACGCCAACCACTCTTCCGGCGACTTCCTCGACGTCACCCTGCACGACGGCACGTGGGAATACAGCTTTGGGCGCGATCACACGACCGTTTTCGATGCGCCCGCGTCTGGTGTCACAGAGGACATGCTGCGCGAAGAGCTCGACAAGTTTGGCTTTTCCATCCCCGCCGGCGCTGCGTTCACGCTCTCGCCGTATGGCGAGACCTCTTACCGCGCGGTGTTCTCCGCCGATCTTCTCCCTGCGGAGGACGGCTTCCTCCACGGCACGCTCACTTGTGATCTGAGAACACAAGGCGACGGTCAATCGACGCTCTCGCAGCTCGAAAACCGCATCACCACGCTCGCGCCCGTGCGCGAAGAGCCTATTCTCTCCCCCACGCAGGCGCTCGCCGCGCTGCAATCGGGCAAGAGCTTCGAGAGTGCGTGGTTCGCGCAGAGCGTCCAGGGCATCGAGGTGCGCTCCTGCACGCTCGACTACCTCTCCGATTCCAAGGGCTTCTATCAACCGGTCTACCGCTTCGAGCTGTCGCTCGCCGGTCAGGCGGGCGGCATCACCGACGCAGTCGACTATGTCCCCGCGCTCTTCTGAGCGCCGGAGTGCAAGGAGGCTTACGATGAAACGCATACTTGCCGCGCTGCTCAGCTTCGCACTGTGTCTCGCGCTGCTTTTCTTCGTCCGAAATAAGTCTGACGAGCCGATCCTGCACGTCGCGCTGAAATCATCCGGCGAGCAGGACGCCGCTTACGTCTGCGAAACGGTCTATGCAAGCGGCAAAAGCCGCCGCTGCAATGCTTTCACACCCGACACCTGCGTCTTTTACACCGCCGACTACGCAGACTTTGACACCTCCGCGCTTCGCTCGCACAAGGTCAACACACTTGTCGCCACCACGCTCTATGATTCTGTCGGCAATGTCGTTGAACCCGACGAGACGATGATCGCCATGATGCACGCTGCCGCCGATCAGATCGACCACGCGATCTTCGATTTTCAGATCATCGTCGTGAACGGCCAGCGCTACTTTGCCTTTGTTAAGCTCAACGTCAACTGGTGGGATCCGTGCACGCTGTACGAGTACGAGGGCGGAGAGCTCCGCGAGCTCGCGCAGTGGGACAACATACGCCTGCTGTCGATCGGTTTCATATGAAAAAAGCGGCTGTCTCGACAGAGACAGCCGCTTTTCCTTTTTCACTTGTTTTTCTCCAAACTGTACGGGTCCCGTCCCGCGGCGAATTCGGCGATCATCTCCGAGGTAAGGGCGATGCCGTTGCCCGTATAGTTCTCTCGCAGCTCCTCGCGGCTGACCCACGCGCCGTCCGCCAGCTCAAAGTTGTCGAGATGGATGGTGTCGTCGTCGCCGTCGAGCCTGCACCAGTAGCCCATCATGATGTTGCCGCTGATGCCCCAGGGCTGGCAGCGGTAATAGCGCAGGTCCTTGACCTTTAATCCGACCTCCTCCATCACCTCGCGCTGCACGGTCTGCTCAAAGCTCTCGGCAAACTCGGTGAAGCCCGCGACAAGTGCCGTGCGCTGCGCGCCGGGACGGTTGGCGTACTTGGTCAAAAGCAGGTAGTCCCCGTGCGTCACGGCCACGATGACCGACGGGTTGATGCGCGGGAAGATCATGTTGCCGCACTTGGGACAGCGCATCATACGCTCGTTCCCATCGTGGACGAGCTTTTCCCCGCAGCGGCCGCAGTAGCGCGCGTCGCGGTACCACGAGCAAAGGTGCCACGCGCTGACCGCCGCATAGGCGAGCTCCTTGGGCTTTTCCGTGCGGAAAAGGCCGATGTTGCGGTAGGAGTAGCCGTCGAGCGCGCGCTCATTTTCGTCAAGAAGCAGGTAATACTCCCGCCCGTCGAGCTCAAAAAGATAGGTGAACGCCTCGTCGGGCTCGGTAAACTGCGCGCGCGACGGGAACTTGAGGCCGTTGTCGTCGATGCGGCACAAAAGGTCCTGCCCGCGGAACTGCACCACGGCGCTGCTCTTTTTCGGCACGGCGTTTTTCTTCCACTCGTTAAAAAGGTGTTTCGGCTCGATATCCTGGATCATGTCGGCTTTCCTCCCGCTTGTCTGTTTGATAGCAGGGCTATTCTACAACGGATCAAAGGGATTTGCAAGCGGGGCTTATTCCTCGATCATGCGTCTGCGCTTCAGCTCTTCGATCCTTTTCCCCTCGCGCCGCACGGAAATCATACCGGCAATACCGCCCGCCAGCAGTCCCGCCACGATCAGGACAGTCAGCACCATATATACAGGTGAATCAAGCTGCGTGTCCAGCCAGCTTGAAAAGCCGTACTGCGAGATCGCCTTGTAAGCATGTCTCCCACTTAACAGCACCAGCACCAGCGCGCCGAGCATCCCGCTGCGGTAATGCGAGCGCCGCTTTTCCAGCGCCGCGATCTTGGAGTCCAAGTCAGAGTACAGCTCAAACGCGCCGTCCGCCGTCTTTTTGCGCAGGATCAGCACCTCGCCGTACTCGCCCACCAGCGCCGCGCCCGTCTCGCCGAGCGTGCGCAGATAGTCGTCCTTCTCGCCGTCGCGCGATTCGTAAAAGTATTGTACGCGGTAGGTGTATTCGTCCTGCTCCCCGCGCACAAAGCGCAGCTCATCGCGCACGATCTCGCAGCACTGCCAGCCCTCGTGGGACATCTCGTTGAGATAGCGCTCCATCTCTTCCACCCGCTCGGGGGCAAGCGGTGCTCTGTTCCACTTCTTCGTCATCGTCTCTGCCATTTCTGCTCTCCTTTCATTCGCAGATACACTGCTCGTCTTTGATCTTCTTCCACTTTTTGTGCGTGCGCACGGCTGCGCTCGCGCCCCATACGGCGAGGGCGAGCCACGAAAGGCCGAGCACTGCCTCCAGCGCGATCCGCGGCATCCAGGCCGCCACAACGCTCGGCCCGCCCGCGGCGATCAGCTCGGCATAGAGCTCTTCATAAATTTGCGCCGCGTACAGATATTCCCACGCAGTATAAAATTGCATCGCCGCGCCGAGCGCACACAGCGCCGCCGCAAAAATCTGCGCACTGCGCACGCACCTTGCCTCCTGCGCCTGCGACGCAAGGTCGGAAAACATCTCCTCCGGCCTGCCGTCATCCACCCAGCGGAAGTACGCGCGGTGCAGAAAGCAGCCAAGATAGGTGACGCCCAGCTCCTCCACGCCCGCAATATAGGCCCTGCCCTGCTCCGTCCACGGGAAGTCCTTCATCACCTGCACATAGTAGCGGTAATCCGTGCCGTCGCCGCGCGTAAAGTGGAAAAACAGCCCGCCGACGTGCGCCAGTTCCCACCCGCGCCTGCGGTGCCATGCGAGCCAGCGCTGAAAATGCGCGTTGTCAAACAGCAGATACCAGATCCACCAGAGGCAGAATTTTTGTTTCAGCATTGTGCGACCCCCCTCTCAGTTCCATTCGTTTGTCAGCTTGTCGCCGTTTTGCGTCAGCTCGTGCAGTCTGCGCAGCTCTGCGCGCACGGCCTCGCGGCCCTCGGGCGTGATCTGGTACTCCTTTTTGCGTCCCTCGCTCTCGTCGCCGAGCGAGACGATCCAGCCGCGCTCGGTCAGCGTCGCGAGCGCGCCGTAGAGCGTGCCCGCGGCGAGCCGCACACGCCCGCCGCTCAAATGCTCTACGTTCTGCATGATGCCGTAACCGTGCAGCGGCGTATCCAGCGAAAGCAAAATGTAAAAGACCGCTTCGGTCAGCGCCGTCGTTCCCATGTGGTATCCTTCTTTCCTCGGCTTCCGTTATAACGTAAACCGATATATCGTCTACCGACAGAGTATCATATCATTCGTATCCCGTCAACTGAAAAAACGGAATGCCCTCCCTGCCATCGCCCAAAGTTTTCCGCAAATGCAAAAAGGCAGGGGACGCTTCCGCATTCCCTGCTAAAATAACTTATCCCGGCGCCCGCAAGCGGCAAAAAGCGTCGCAGACTTTCGCGTCCGCAGACACGAAATAAATTTGAATCGTAAATTCTGACGTCACCGTCGTGGCATTACGACTCCCGCGCCCTTTCGGGCGCGCCAATCGTGCCGCTTCCTCGAAACCGGCTCGCTTCATCCGCCACCGGCGGCGCTTCGCCGATTTCCATGTGCGTGACAATTTACACTTCTCAGGCCGCAAGTGTGGAAAACGCCCGCCAATGGCGGGCGTTTTATGCGCGCAGCGGCCTGCAAGCCCCCAATTAAAACAAAGGAGCGGCTTTGCCGCTCCTTTGTTTTAAAGTTTCGTGATAACCGGTAAAACCATCGGGCTTCTCTTCGTCGCCTTAAAAAGATAGTTGCTCACCGCGCTGCGGATCGCGCCCTTGAGTTCGTTCAGGTCGCGCCCGCGCTTGCCGCGGTAGGCCTCCGCCGTGGACATCGTGAGGTTTCTGAGGTCCTGCAGCAGTTCCTCGGAATCCTTGACGTAGATAAAGCCGCGCGTGATGATCTCCGGCTCGGCCAGAAGGTCGCCGTTCTGCGCGGAGATCGGCAGCACGACGACGACCATGCCGTCTTCCGCCAGATGCTTGCGGTCGCGCAGCACGACCGCGCCGACGTCGCCGACGCCGTAGCCGTCGACAAACACCTCGCCCGCGGGCGCATAACCGGGCACGCACTTCATCGAGCGCGCGCCGATCTCGACGGCGTCGCCGTTGTCGCAAATCACAATATTCTTGCGGTCCATGCCCATCTGGAGAGCGAGATCCTTGTGCAGCTGGAGCATGCGCTGCTCGCCGTGCACGGGGATAAAATACTTGGGCTTTGTCAGCGCGTGGATGATCTTGAGCTCCTCCTGGCACGCATGGCCCGAAACGTGCAGCATGTCCGCGCGGTCGTAGATGACCTCAACGCCCTTGCGGAAGAGCTCGTTGATGACACGCGAGACGGTGTTCTCGTTGCCGGGGATGGCGCTCGCCGAGATGATGACGCGGTCGCCGGGGCCGACCTCGATCTGCTTGTGCTGGGAAAATGCCATGCGGTACAGGGCGGACATCTCCTCGCCCTGCGAGCCGGTGGTGACGATGACCTGCTTTTCCAGCGGCATCGACTTGATCTTGTTGATGTCGACCACGGTGTTTTTCGGCGGCTTCATGTAGCCGAGGTCCATGGCGACCTTTGTCACATTTTCCATGCTGCGGCCCGTGACGGCGACCTTGCGCCCGCACTCCGCCGCGGCGTCCATGATCTGCTGGATGCGGTGGACGTTGGAGGCGAACGTCGTGACGATGATGCGCTGCTTGCAGCCCTGGAACAGGCGGTTGAAGGTCCTGCCCACCGTGCGCTCGCTCATCGTATAGCCCGGGCGCTCAACGTTCGTCGAATCCGCGAGCAGCGCCAAAACGCCCTGCTTGCCGAGCTCGCCGAAGCGGGCAAGGTCGATGACCTCGCCGTCGATGGGCGTCGAGTCGATCTTGAAGTCGCCCGTGTGGACAACGGTGCCAAGGCCTGTGTGGATGGCAAACGCGACAGAGTCCGCGATGGAGTGGTTCACGTGGATGAACTCCACGCTGAACTTGCCGGCCTTGACGGTCATGCCGCTTTCCACCGTGACGATCTTCGTCGATTTGAGAAGGCCGTGCTCTTCGAGCTTTAAGCGGATGAGGCCCGCGGTCAGGCGCGTGCAGTAGATGGGAATATTCACCTTTTTGAGGATGTAGGGCACGGCGCCGATGTGGTCCTCGTGCCCGTGGGTGATGAACATACCGCGGATGCGGTTCTTGTGCTTGACAAGATAGCTCACGTCGGGGATGACGCAGTCGATGCCGTACATGTCGTCGCCGGGGAACGCCATGCCGCAGTCGACCACGATGATCTCGCCGCCGTATTCGTAAACGGTCATATTCTTGCCGATCTCATTGAGACCGCCGAGGGGGATGATTTTTAACTGTTCAGCCAATGCTGGATCAACTCCTTTTGATTCGTTTCACAATAGAATAACGATAGATTTGTTTTGATTTTGTCATGTGCGTCCGGGCCAAAAAGCGCAAAGCATTGGAGACGTCCGTACTCTCACTTCGCCCTGCTTCACGAAGCGATCGCACCTGCGGCGCCTTTTGGTTCCCTATGGACTTTCTATGAGAACCGCGAAAATGCGGTCAAAACCCGTTGTCGCGGAGGCTCTTGCGCGTATTTTTCCAGCGCGGCCATCCGCTATTACGGGATAGTATAGCACGTTTTCCACCAAAAGTATACCACATTTTTTGTCGACGCCGAAAAATAAAATATTGATATTGTATCCGCCCGCCCCGCCGTGTTATAATGAAATGGATTATTCCCGCGGTTTGCCGCAGTAATGTCGATCATAACGGGAGGGCAGCTTCATTATGCGGAACAAAAAGATCAGCAAACTGGTAGACCCCAGCTTCCGGCTCTACTTTCTTGTCGGCTTTCTCTTTGCCGCCGTCACGGTGCGCGTGAGCATCCCGCTCGCGATCTGCGAGGCTGCGGCGATGGCGTTTCTCTGGTGGTACTTCCGCCACACGGCGCAGAAGCGCCGCGAGGGCATCCGCCAGTACATCGACGACGTGACCGACGACATGACCACCGCCGACAAGGCTTCGATGCTCTCGGCCCCGTTCGCGATGATGGTCTTCCGCCCCGATACGCAGGAGATCCTATGGAGCAATGACAGCTTCATGCAGCTCACCGGCGTGCGCGAGGATATCTTTGACAACCGCATCGACGATATTCTCCCCGATTTTCCGACACACTGGCTGCTCGAGGGTAAAAGCGAGTGCCCCGAAACGGTGGTGATGGGCGGGCGCCACTTCCGCGTGTTCGGCAATCTGAGCCATCCCTCCTCCCGCCGCGGCGGACAGAGCCTTCTTGCCACAACGTACTGGACGGACGTGACCGAGCAGGACTCGCTGCGCGAGGAAAACGAGAGCCGCCGCCCCATCGTCTCGGTCATCGTGATCGACAACTACGAAGAGCTGATGAAGGCTGGCAGCGAGGCGTCGCGCAGCGCGGTGCTCGCCGCCATCGACGAAAAGATCAGCACATGGCTCAAGGATTCGCACAGCCTGCTGCGCAAATTCGATCGTAACCGCTACGTGCTCGTCACGACCGAGCAGGAGTATCAAAAGCTGCTTGAGGGTAAATTCTCCGTGCTCGACGCGGTGCGAAGCGTCGTCACTGAGGACGGCGTCGCCGCAACGCTCTCGATCGGCGTGGGCAAGGACGTGGATGACTACGAAACGCTCTATCAGAACGCCATGCTCTCGATCGAAATGGCGCTCTCGCGCGGCGGCGACCAGGTCGTCGTGCGCAACCGCCTTGACTTTGAATTCTACGGCGGCAAGGCCAAGTCCCCCGAAAAGCGCACGAAGGTCAAATCCCGCGTGATGGCCAACGCCCTCGGCGAGCTCATTTCCGACGCAGGCCAGATCTTCGTCATGGGCCACGCGCACGCGGACATGGATGTGGTCGGCGCAGCGGCCGGCATCTGCTGCATCGCGCGCAAGCGCGGCAAAAAGGCGCAGATCGTCATCGACATGGAGGACAACGTCGCAAAGCCGCTGCTCAGTAAGCTTGCGGCCCTGCCGGAATACAAGGACGCCTTTATCTCCGGCAACGACGCGTTCATTTCCGCCCAGCCGGGCGCGCTGCTCGTCGTGGTGGACACGAACCGCCCCGACCTTGTCGAATCCGAGCAGCTGCTTGATGCGTGCAACCGCGTGGCGGTCATCGACCACCACAGAAGAGCCGCGAATTATATCGAATCCGCCGCGCTCAACTTCCACGAGCCCTACGCCTCGAGCGCGTCCGAGCTCGTGACGGAGCTTTTGCAATACCTCGCCGACCCGACCGATTTACTTCGCGCGGAGTCCGAGGCGCTGCTCGCGGGCATCGTGCTCGACACGAAGAACTTCACGATGCGCACCGGCGGGCGCACGTTTGAGGCCGCCGCGTTCCTGCGCCGCGCGGGCGCGGACACGTCGGACGTACAGCGACTCTTCCAGAGCGACCTTGCCGGCATGGTCGAGCGCTATGACATCATCCGTCACGCCGAGCTCGTGCACGGCGACATCGCCGTGGCCGCGGTTGAAAAGGAGATCGACCGCGTGACCGCCGCCAAGGCGGCCGACGAGCTTTTGACGCTCTCCGGCATTCACGCCTCGTTCGTGCTGTTCAAGAACGGCACGGGCGTGAACCTGTCCGCGCGCTCGCTCGGTGAGATCAACGTACAGTTCATTATGGAAAAACTCGGCGGCGGCGGCAACTCTACTACCGCCGGCGGCCAGGTGGCCGATGCCAGCGTCGACGAGGTGCGGGCGCGTCTGCTCAACGCCATCGACGAATATATGGAAGAGTGACGCTCTTCCCCACAACGTAAATCACCCCACAAGGAGGAAACAGATATGAAAGTCATTTTAACGCAGGATGTGAGAGGTCAGGGCAAAAAGGGCCAGCTCATCGACGCAGCCGAGGGCTATGCAAGAAACTTCCTGCTGCCCCGCAAGCTCGCCGTGCTCGCCACGGCTGACGCCATCAACACCATGAGCCTGAAGGAAAAGGCCCGCCGCGCCGAGGAGGCCGCGAACCGTCAGGCCGCCGTCGAAATGGGCGGCAAGCTCAAGAACGTGACCGTCAAGCTCACGGCCAAGGGCGGCAAGGAGGGCAAGCTCTTCGGTGCCATCACGAGCAAGGAAATTTCCGAGGGCCTTGCGAGCCAGTTCCAGCTCGACGTGCCCAAGCAGAAGATCGTGCTCGACGAGCCCATCAAGGCCTTCGGCACCTACGAGGTCAAGGCCAAGCTCGGCTACGAAGTGAGCGCCAGGTTCTCCGTCAGCGTGAGCGAGGAGTAAGGCGCAAGATTACGCAATTAAGGAGGTCTTCTCGTGGAAGATATCTTCTACCGGCAGATGCCTCATTCGCTCGAGGCCGAGCAGTCCGTGCTCGGCTCGATGCTCATCGACGCAAACTGCGTCAAGGACGTGATGGAGCAGCTCCGTCCCGATGATTTCTACTTAAAGCAGAACCGCGAGATCTTCGAGACGATCTACTCCATGTTCGTCTACTCCAAGCCCATCGACGGCGTGACCGTCGCGGGCGAGATGGAGAAAAACGGCACCTATGAGGAAAGCACGACGCGCCCGTACCTCGCCCAACTGATGGACGTGACGCCCACGAGCGCAAACGTGATGGAATACGTCGGCATCGTACGCGACAAGGCGCTGCTGCGCGCGCTCTATACCGTGGCGGGGGAAATTTCCACCATGGTGCAGGACGGCACAGGCGGAGCTGCCAGCGTGCTCGACGCGGCGGAGCAGAAAATTTACGCCGTGCGCCGCGGGCGCAGCGCGCAGAGCATGGCGAGCATCGGCGTTGTTTTGCAGGGCGTTCTCGACCATTTGAGCGAGCTGAGCGCCAACGGCGGCAAAACGCTGCCCGGCCTCCCCACGGGCTTTGGCGTACTGGACGACAAGATGAATGGTCTCAACAGATCGGACCTTGTGCTGCTGGCCGCACGTCCCGGTATGGGTAAAACGAGTATGGCGCTGAACCTTGCGCTGAATGTCGCGCGCTCAAGCGGGCAGGCCGTGGCCGTGTTCTCGCTCGAAATGTCGCGCGAGCAGCTCGTGACGCGTATCTTATCGAATCAGGCGACGGTCGAGAACCAGCGTCTCGTGACGGGCAACCTGCGTGAGCAGGACTGGGTCAACATCGCAAACGCCGCATCTGTCCTCTCGGGGCTTGACATTCTCATTGACGACAATCCGCTGCTCACCGTTGCGGACATGAACGCCAAGTGCCGCCGTATCGACAATTTAGGTTTGGTAGTCATCGACTACTTGCAATTGATGGCGTCCTCCGGCACGAAGGGCTACAGCGGCGAGAGCCGCCAGCAGGTGGTCAGCGATATTTCCCGTATGCTCAAGATCATGGCAAAGGAGCTTCAGGTTCCCGTGCTGTGTCTTTCCCAGCTCTCGCGTGCGAACGAAAAGCGCGAGGATAAGCGCCCCATGCTCTCCGACCTTCGTGAATCGGGCGCTATCGAGCAGGACGCGGATATCGTCATGTTCCTGTACCGCGACGATTATTACAACGAGGACTCGGAAAAACGCAACATCGCCGAGTGCATCATCGCCAAGAACCGCCACGGCGAAACCGGCAAGGTCGAGCTCGCCTGGTCGCCGCAGTATACGACGTTCTCGTCGCTCGACTACCGGCATGAAGAGGACTGAGCTGCCGCGCGCGGAAGCACTCTGCGCGCGCTATCTCGACAAGAACCGGCCCGTGCTCGCCGCCGTGTCCGGTGGTTTGGACTCGATGTGTTTACTGCATTTTCTGCGCGGGGAGGGGTATGACGTCTCCTGTGCGCACTTCAACCACCAGCTTCGCGGCGAAGAGGCTGCGCGTGACGAAGGCTTCGTCCGCGCGTGGTGCGAAAAAGAGGACATCCCCTTCTATCTGGGCACCGGTGACGTGCGTGCCCACGCGCGCGCAACCGGCAAATCGGAAGAGGAAGCTGCGCGCGACCTGCGCTACGCCTTTCTCCGTGAAACAGCGCAAATGCTCGGCGCGCAGATCGCGCTGGCACACCATGCGGACGACAACACGGAAACGGTGCTCTTAAACTTCGTCCGCGGGACGGATCTGCGCGGCCTGTGTGGTATGCGGCCCAAGCAGGGCGACATTGTCCGCCCGTTTTTGGAGCAGACGCGAGAAGAGCTCGTCACCTATGCGCGCGCTCACAACATCCCGCATGTCGAGGATCACACGAACGCGGACCCGAACGCCGCCGCACGGAACTACCTGCGGCTTGAAATTCTGCCGCGGCTCAGGGAGCTCAATCCCCGCGCGCCTCAGCATATCGCCGCGACGGCGCGTTCATTGACTGCGCTCGACGATGCGCTTGAGCAGGCGGCGGAAGCCGCACTTTCCCATGCAAAAGCGCAGGACGGCGGTATTTCGCTGTCGCTGGACTGCTTTCTTGCCGCCGATGAAGTCGTGCAGCCACGTATCCTGCTGCACTTGGCCGACGCGCTCGGCCTCGGGCGCAAGGACATCGGGCGCAAGCAGCTCGACGCGATCTGCGCCCTTGCGCAGAGAGGCGGCAGCGCCGAGCGGCGCTATACGCTGCCGCAGAGCGCGACTGTCCGCATCGCGGACGGCGCGCTGACGATGGCGTTCTCCCCCACCGCGCTGCCAAAGGCGGCGCTTGTGGAAAACGTTCCCCTCCCATGGGGCAATTTCGAGCTGACGCTGCTGCATAAGCCCGACGGCGAGGGCATTTCGCTCCGCGTGCCGGACGACGGTGAGATCATCACCGTCGCCCCGTGCGACCTGAACGCGCGCTTAATGCTTCAAGGCGCGAACGGCGCGCGCAGCGTCAAGCGGCTGTGCGTCGACCGAAAGCTCTCCCTCACCGAGCGCGACGCGCTCCCCGCCCTTTATGTGGGCGGCCGGCTTGCCGCCGTGTGGCGGCTGGGGACGGACGTTACTTTCCTGCCGAAAGGCGGGAACATGGCGTGCTTCGTGCGCGTTGTCCCCCGATAACGCCAATTTGTGCGACCTGCGGCGGAATGCCGCATCAGATACAACAAATACGAATAAAAAGAAAGTGGAGAAAAAAGCTATGGCTAAGAGCAATATGGATCAGGACATCCTGAAGGTACTGTATTCCGAGGAGCAGCTCAAAACGCGCGTGCAGGAGATGGGCGACGAGCTCTACGAGCGCCTCAAGGACAAAAATCCCCTGTTTCTCGGCGTGCTGAAGGGCTCCTTCATCTTCATGGCCGACATCGTGCGCGCCTGCCAGCTCAAGAGCGACATTGAATTCATCGCCGTCTCGTCCTATCAGAACGCGACGACCTCGTCCGGCGTCGTGCAGATCACGCGCGATCTCCAGCAGGACATCACGGGCCGCGATATCGTCGTCATCGAGGACATTCTCGACTCCGGCAACACGCTCTACTTCCTCAAGAATTACTTTATGACCAAGGGCGCTTCCAGCGTGACCGTCGTGACGCTGCTCGACAAGCCCGCCCGCCGCACCAAGCCCATCGCCGCCGACCTCGCAGGCTTTGAAGTGCCCGACGAATTCGTCGTCGGCTACGGCCTCGACTACGCCCAAAAGTACCGCAATATGCCGTACATCGGCGTGCTCAAGCCGGAGGTTTATTCTGAAAATTGATCTTTCTGGCTCCTCAAAAAGCCTCGCAGAGTTTCGTGCCGCGCACGGCACGAAATCAATTCAAATCTGTTTTCTGCCGCGACATGTGCGTGGCAGAAAACACCTTGCGCGGAGTGTTGTGTCGAATTGTTCGCTTTCAGCGGACAACCGAGGCACAAAACGCAGCGAATCTTTCTCAAAAAAAGAGGCTTTGCCTCTTTTTTGAATCAGCAAGGAGGATATCCCATTGACTCAACAGACCAAGCGTCCCAATCTTTTGCCGTATCTGCTGGTGCTGCTGGTGCTCGTCGGCGTCTACGGCTTTATGAACAAGCCGGTGGAGGCCGAACCGTCGTATGCCGAGGTACGCGAGCTGTTCGAATCCGAGCAGGTCTCGGCCTTCACGGTGACGGACACCACGCTGCGCATGAAGCTGCGCGAGCCCATCGACGGCAAAACGGAGCTCAAAAAGGACCTTTTCAGCGTGACGCTCTTCTATGACGACTTAGGCGAGCTCATCGAGCAGCAGAAGGCCGACGGCATCATCGAGGACTACGACTTCACCGCCGACCACTCGATCAACTATGTCGCGATGTTCGCGCCTTATATTTTAGCGGTGCTCGGCATTTTCGCCATCTGGTACTTCCTCTCCGTCCGCTCCGCGGGCGGAGGCGGCGGCGACCGCATGGCAAAATTCGGCACGGCGTCGTTCAAGACCGGCGGAGACAACAAGCGCCCCACGACGTTCTCTGACGTCGCCGGTGCGGACGAGGAAAAAGAGGAATTGCAGGAGATCGTCGACTTTTTGAAAGCGCCGGGCAAGTTCATCGACCTCGGCGCGCGCATCCCCAAGGGCGTGCTGCTTGTCGGCCCTCCGGGCACGGGCAAGACGCTGCTGGCCCGCGCGGTCGCGGGCGAGGCAGGCGTGCAGTTTCTGTCGATCTCCGGCTCTGATTTTGTCGAAATGTATGTCGGCGTCGGCGCGAGCCGCGTGCGCGACCTCTTCGAACAGGCGAAAAAGGTCGCCCCCGCGATCATCTTCATCGACGAGATCGACGCCGTGGGCCGTCAGCGCGGCACGGGCCTTGGCGGCGGCCACGACGAGCGCGAGCAGACGCTCAACCAGCTGCTCGTCGAAATGGACGGCTTCGGTACGAATCAGGGCGTCGTCGTCATGGCGGCGACGAACCGCGCCGACATCCTCGACCCCGCGCTGCTGCGCCCGGGCCGCTTCGACCGTCAGGTCTACGTGGGGCTTCCCGACATCCGCGGCCGCGAGGAGATCCTGAAGATCCATGTCAAGAATAAGCCCCTGGCCGAGGATGTGGACCTCTCCACCGTCGCAAAGGGCACGCCCGGCTTCACGGGCGCGGACCTCGAGAACCTCTCGAACGAGGCGGCTCTGCTCGCCGCGCGCCGCGGCAGCAAGCTCATCACGATGTCCGACTTCTCCGAGGCGGAGATCAAGGTCATCGCAGGTCCCGAGAAGAAGAGCCGCGTCGTCAGCGAGCACGAGCGCAAGCTGACCGCCTATCACGAGGCCGGTCACGCCATCGTGATGCACGCGCTGCCGACGCACGACCCTGTGCACCAGATCACGATCGTCCCGCGCGGCGGCGCGGGCGGCATGACGATCTCGCTGCCCACGGAGGACCGCTCGTACCAGTCCAAGCGCTATATGGAAGAGCAGATCGTCTCGCTGCTCGGCGGGCGCGTGGCGGAAAAGCTGATGCTCGGCGACATTTCGACCGGCGCGTCGAACGACATCCAGCGCGCCTCGCAGATCGCGCGCAAAATGGTCTCGGTGTACGGCATGAGCGACAGGCTTGGCTCGATCTCGTTTGAATCCGGCCACGATGAAATTTTCATCGGCCGCTCGATGGCGCAGGCCAAGCCGTATTCCGAGCAGGTCGCCGCACAGATCGACGAGGAGGTCAAGTCCATCGTCGACGCGGCCTACGAGCGCTGTGAGGACATCCTCTCGCGCGATCAGAAGCACCTCATCGCCGTGGCGGAATTCCTGCTTGCGCACGAGACGATGAGCGCTGAGGAATTCGAGGCCGTCTTCACCGACGAAGCCGCCGGCCATGACAAAATCTAATCCTGCTATGAATAAAATATCTCATCAGCAAGCCGCTGGTGAGATATTTTTCACATTTTCGCAAGAATTCCTGCATTTTTCAGCGCTTCTCCCCTTGCCAATTCGGTTTCTTCTGCTATAATGGGGGGATTGGTCATTCCATTTACATGAAAGAAAAGAGAGAATCGAACATGAAAAAAAGCAGTAGTTTCAGCGGTTCGCTCGGCTTTGTGCTGGCTGCGGCGGGCAGCGCGGTGGGCGTCGGCAATATCTGGCGCTTCCCCTATCTCTGTGCCAAGGACGGCGGCGGACTGTTCCTGCTCGTCTATCTGGTGCTGGTGCTGACATTCGGCTTCACCCTGCTGACGACTGACGTAGCCATTGGCCGCCGCACGAAGCAGAACGCCCTCAATGCCTTTGCAACGCTCAACAAGAAGTGGAAGTTTTTGGGTTACCTCACCTTCCTCGTCCCCACGCTCATCATGACGTATTACTCCGTCATCGGCGGCTGGATCACGAAGTATTTTACCCTCTACCTCGTCTCAAGCGGCGATGCCGCCGCGCAGGACGGGTTCTTCACCTCGTTCATCACCTCCCCCGTCTCGCCCATCGTCTTCATGCTGATTTTTTTGGCGCTGACGGCGTGGGTCGTGTACTGCGGCGTGGAAAAGGGCATTGAAAAATACTCCCGCTACATCATGCCGGGTCTGCTCCTTCTCATCATCGGCATCGCCATCTTCTCGCTCACGCTCTCTTACACCGACAAGAGCGGCATGACGCGCACGGGTATCGAAGGATTGCTCGTCTACATTAAGCCCGACTTCACGGGCCTGACCGTCCATCACTTTTTGAACATTGCGCTCGACGCGATGAGTCAGCTCTTCTTCTCGCTCAGTGTCAGCATGGGCATCATGATCACCTACGGCAGCTACGTCAAGGACGACGTCGACCTCAACAAGGCCAACAACCAGATCGAAATTTTCGACACGGGCGTCGCGTTCCTCGCGGGCCTCATGATCATCCCCGCCGTCTATGTCTTCCTCGGCACCGACGGCATGGCCAGCGGCCCGAGCCTGACGTTCATCAGCCTGCCGAAGGTCTTCGCCGCGATGGGCGGCGTGGGCCGCGTCGTGGGCGCGGTGTTCTTCCTCGCGCTCGGCTTTGCCGCGCTGACAAGCTGCGTGTCCGTCATGGAGACGCTCGTCGCCAACTGCATGGAGATTTTCCACAAGTCGCGCAAGGAGATGTGCGCCGCCGTGGGCGTCTATTCGCTCGTGACAGCTGTGCTCATCTGCCTTGGCTACAACGCGCTCTACTTCGAGCTCCCGCTGCCCAACGGCTCGACCGCGCAGCTGCTCGACGTGATGGACTACATCAGCAACAGCTTCCTGATGCCGTTTATCAGCCTGCTCACGAGCATTTTGGTCGGCTGGGTCGTGGGTCCGAAATGGATCATTGCCGAGGTCGAGAAAAACGGCGAGCACTTTGGCAGGGCAGGACTTTACAGCGTGATGATGAAGTACGTCGTGCCTGTGGTCATGCTCATTCTGTTTTTGACCTCCACGGGGCTCGGCAGCCTGATCTTCGGCGGCAGGTAAGAAATTTTGGCAAAAAAGGGAACGCTTGCGCGTTCCCTTTTCTTTTGCTCTCCCGCCTTTTTCTCCGTTCAAAGTGCGCAAAATATGTTTTTCCGCCGCGCGGTTTTTTGTCAAAGCGCAAATTTCTTTTTCCCTGCTTGACAAAGCGGGGGCGGGCGATTATAGTAGCATCATTAAATCTCATAGTTCACAAATACCATGACGGGGAAAAATTCGTCCTACAGACGCTTCAGAGAGTTGCCGGTCGCTGCGAGGCAATGCAGAGCGGGATGATGTCACTGGCCCCTGAGTAGCTCCGCTGAGACGATTTTCGTTTAGGCGCAGCCGGATCTCCTCACCGTTACCAACGAGGCGCATTCGCTTGATTTTAAGCCGATGCAGAAAGCGGGCATATTTTATGCCAACAAGAGTGGTACCGCGGAAGTTTTGAGCTTTCGTCTCTTCAAGGGAAGAGACGGAGGCTTTTTTTGTTGCTATGCGAGAGAAAAAAGAGCAGGAGGAACACACCATGAAACGCATTAAAATTTTTGACACGACCCTGAGAGACGGCGAGCAGTCCCCCGGCTGCAGCATGAATCTGACGGAAAAGATCGAAATGGCCCGCCAGCTTGAAAAGCTGGGCGTCGACGTGATCGAGGCGGGCTTCGCCATCGCGTCTCCGATGGACCACAAGAGCGTGCAGGCCATCTCCGCCGCGGTGACGAACTGCACGGTCGCCTCGCTCGCGCGCTGCGCCAAGGGCGATATCGACGCGGCGTGGGACGCCGTGAAGGAAGCGAACCACCCCCGCATCCATGTCTTCCTTGCCACCAGCGACATCCACATGGAGTACAAGCTCAAGATGACGCGCGAGCAGGTCATCGACCGCATCCGCGAGATGGTCGCCTACGCCAAGAGCTATTGCGATGACATCGAGTTTTCCGCCGAGGACGCCTCCCGCTCCGACTGGTCGTTTCTGGCCCAGTGCTACTCCACTGCCGTCGCCGCGGGCGCGACGACGCTGAACGTACCCGATACCGTCGGCTACTCCACGCCGCAGGAGATGTATGACCTCATCACCTACCTGCGCAAAAACATCGAGGGCGTCGAGCATGTCGACATCTCCGTCCACTGCCACAACGACCTCGGCATGGCGGTCGCGAATTCGCTCGAATGCGTCCGCGCGGGCGCGACGCAGGTCGAATGCACGGTCAACGGCATCGGCGAGCGCGCGGGCAACGCGAGCCTTGAAGAGATCGTCATGGCGCTGCGCACGAGAAAGGACTTCTACAACGTCGAGACCGGCGTGAACACCAGGCAGATCTACCGCTCGAGCAAGCTGCTGAGCAACATCACGGGCGTGCCCATCCCGCCGAGCAAGGCCATCGTCGGCGCGAACGCCTTCGCGCACGAGTCGGGCATCCATCAGCACGGCGTCATTGCCAATGCAAGAACGTACGAGATCATGAACTCCACCGACGTCGGCATCCCGCAGAACACGATGGCGCTCGGCAAGCACTCCGGCAAGCACGCGCTGCGTGAAAAGCTCGAATCCATGGGCTACGAATTGAGCGACGAGGAGCTTGAAAGCGTGTTCACCCGCTTCAAGGATCTCGCCGACAAGAAAAAGAACATCACGAGCAGCGACATTGAGGCGCTCGTGCTCCACCGTCAGGCCGCGGCGCAGGGCAGCTGCCAGCTCGTGAGTCATGTGGTCAACACGGGCCACGGCGTGCCGAACATCTCGTGCATCAAGCTCCAGCGCGGCGACGAGCAGATCGAAGACGTCGCCATCGGCACAGGCCCGCTGGACGCCTCGTTCAAAGCCATCAACCGCATGCTCCAAATGGACGTGAAGCTCGAGAGCTTCAGCCTGAACGCCGTCACGGACGGCGAGGACGCCATCGGCGAGGCCGTGGTCAAGGTCTCCGGCCCCGACGGGCGCTCGTACACCGGCTCGGGCCTCTCGACCGATATCATCGAATCGTCGATCCGCGCCTACGTCAACGGCATCAACAAGATCATGGAATCCGGCAACTGAAAGGAGAAACGCGACATGGGCATGACAATGACGCAGAAAATTCTCGCCAAGCACGCAGGACTTGAGAGCGTGCGCGCGGGCCAGCTCATCCAGGCAAAGCTCGACCTCGTCCTCGGCAACGACATCACAACCCCCGTGGCCATCAACGAGTTTGAGTCCGCGGGCTTTGAAAAGGTCTTCGACAAGAGCCGCATCGCGATGGTGATGGATCACTTCGCACCGAACAAGGACATCAAGTCCGCCACGCAGTGCAAGCAGTGCCGCACCTTTGCCCGCCGCTTCGACATCGACCACTTCTACGATGTCGGCACGATGGGCATCGAGCACGCGCTGCTGCCCGAGCAGGGGCTTGTCGCCCCGGGCGAGGCCGTCATCGGTGCGGACTCGCACACCTGCACCTACGGCGCGCTCGGCGCATTCTCCACCGGCGTCGGCTCGACCGACATGGGCGCGGCCATGGCCGCGGGCGAGACGTGGTTCAAGGTCCCGTCCGCCATCAAGGTGAATCTCACCGGCAAGCTCCGCCCGTTTGTCTCCGGCAAGGACGTCATCCTGACGCTCATCGGCATGATCGGCGTGGACGGCGCACGCTACCAGTCCATCGAATTTTCCGGCGAGGGCGTCAAGAACCTCACGATTTACGACCGCCTGACGATCTGCAACATGGCCATCGAGGCGGGCGGCAAAAACGGCATCTTCCCCGTCGACGACGTGACGCGCGCCTATGTTGAGGGCCGCGTGGACCGCCCCTGGACAGCGTTCGAGGCCGACCCCGATGCAGAATACGAGCGCGTCATCGACATTGACCTTGGCAGGGTCGACTGCACGGTCGCCTGGCCGCACCTGCCCGAAAACGCGCACAGCGCGCGCGAGGGCAGCGACATCGCCATCGACCAGATCGTCATCGGCTCGTGCACGAACGGCCAGCTCCCTGACATGGCCGCCGCCGCTGCGATCTTAAAGGGGCATCACCTGGCCCCGAACGTCCGCGGCATCATCATCCCCGCCACGCAGGAGGTCTACCGCGCCTGCATGCACGAGGGCTACACCGATATTTTCCTCGACGCGGGCTGCATCGTCTCCACGCCCACATGCGGGCCGTGCCTCGGCGGCTATATGGGCATTCTCGCCGCCGGCGAGCGCTGCGTTTCCACCACCAACCGCAACTTTGTCGGCCGCATGGGCCACGTCGACAGCGAGGTCTACCTCGCCTCTCCGGCTGTCGCCGCGGCGTCTGGTATTACCGGCCACATTTCTCATCCGGAGGAGGTCATGAACAAATGAATGCACACGGCATTGTCCATAAGTATGGGGATCACGTCGATACGGACGTCATCATCCCCGCGCGCTATCTGAACACCCAGGGCCACAAGGAGCTCGCCTCCCACTGCATGGAGGACATCGACAAGGACTTCATCCACCGCGTCAAAGACGGCGACATCATGGTCGCGGGCGTAAACTTCGGCTGCGGCTCGTCGCGCGAGCACGCGCCCGTCGCCATCAAGGCGAGCGGCATCTCCTGCGTCATCGCGGCGAATTTCGCCCGCATCTTCTACCGCAACGCTATCAACATCGGCCTCGCCATTTTGGAGTGCCCCGCCGCGAGCGCGGAGATCGAAAACGGCGACGAGGTAACAGTCGACTTCGACACCGGCGTCATCACAGACGTGACAAAGGGCACGACGTATCAGGCCGAGCCCTTCCCGCCGTTTATCAAGGACATGATCGCGCGCGGCGGCCTGATGGCCTCGCTCAAGGCAAAGGAGGCGGCGAAATGAACAAGACCATTGCCATCATCAAGGGCGACGGCATCGGCCCCGAGATCGTCACCGAGGCCATGGGCGTTTTAGACGCCGTGGCCGCGAAGTTTGGCCACACCTTCACCTACGTCGACGCGCCGATGGGCGGTAACGCCATCGATAAATTCGGCGTGCCGCTGCCGGATTCGAGTTTAGCGACCTGCCGCAACGCGGACAGCGTGCTGCTCGGTGCGGTCGGCGGCCCGAAGTGGGACGACCAGCCCGCCGCCAACCGTCCCGAGCGCGGTCTGCTCAAGCTGCGCGAGGGCATGGGTCTCTACACGAACGTGCGCCCTGCGAAGATGTTCTCCGAGCTCTCCGCCTCCTGCCCGCTGCGCGCCGACATCGCGGAAGGCGGCATCGACCTCGTCGTCGTGCGCGAGCTCATCGGCGGCGTGTACTTCGGCGAGCACCGCACGGAAGAGGCGAACGGCGAGCAGAAAGCCACCGACATCATGGCCTACTCCGAGCACGAGATCAAGCGTGTCGCGCGCGTCGCGTTCGAGACCGCGCGCAAGCGCCGCAAGCGCGTCACCTCCATCGACAAGGCCAACGTGCTCGACACCTCGCGTCTCTGGCGCAAGACGGTCACAGAGGTCGCGAAGGACTACCCTGATGTCGAGCTTCGCCACATGTATGTCGACAACGCGGCGATGCAGCTCGTGCGTGACCCGAGCCAGTTCGACGTCATCGTGACCGAAAATCTCTTTGGCGACATCCTCTCCGACGAGGCGAGCCAGATCACGGGCTCGATCGGCATGATCCCGTCCTCCAGCATGGGCGACGGCACGAACGGACTCTACGAGCCCATCCACGGCTCCGCGCCGGACATTGCGGGACAGGACAAGGCGAACCCCATCGGCACGATCCTGGCCGCCGCAATGATGCTGCGCTACAGCTTCGACATGGCCGCCGAGGCCGACGCCATCGAGCGCGCGGTGGATAAAACGCTGCGCTCGGGCTTCCGCTGCGGCGACATCATGCAGGAAAACTGCCAACTCGTCGGCTGCAAGGCCATGGGTGCGGAGATCCGCAGCCGTATCTGAAACGATCTCTTCCAAACTTCTTTATGAACCTCTCCTTTGATCCTCTGTATCGCGCGGCGATGCGAAAAAGGTTCCCAAGCCAATGGCTTGGGAACCTTTTTTCTTCCGCTGTCAAATTTTGCCGATCAGCACAACGATCCCGCCGACCGCGGCCGCGACAAGAAGGTACCCTCATCGTTCAGGAGCAGGTCTACGCCTTCTTCCGCGCCGACCAACTGGATCAGGTGATGGTAGTCCTTCACTCCACTGCTCACGGCTTCTTGCAGAGCCGACAACTTATTTTTCAGGGTGACTACCTCCGGTTTCTTATGAGGACTGACCTTGAGCACAGCGATTTCCTTCTCTTTGCACATAAACCATACCTCCGCTTTCAAAATTGGGATGGCATCGTACACGAGATTTTCTTGAATTGCAAGCCTTTTTTGCTCAAAATTCTTGCAGAAGCGGTGCCTTGGTTATTGACTATTTCCCCTTAAAATGCCTTTGCCAGTCGTTGAAAATTTCACCCCTATCACGCTTTCCACAGGTTTTCGCGGCAAACATCGTGGGCACCCCTTAGAATTGCAAATGAACACTCTTTTCCAATCACCAATATCACAGTTACTTTAAGCCTCAATGCGTATAAAAAATAAGATGACCATTCGCCCTTTTGTTTTAGGGTTTGTTTTGCTCATCTCTAAGAAAATAAGGGTTGAGATCATGCGGAGAGGGGGACTTATCATGAACGATATTCTAAAGCGGTTTTGTTGGTTGGACGACAAAATGACCGCCGGTATCGTCCGGCGGTCATTTTATCGTCTTGGCGTTATCTCAGCCTTCCGCGATCGTGCTCGGCGTAGTAGGCGCGCTTGCTCCCGAGCATCTTCTCGTCCGCCTCGCGGACCAGCTCTCTTAGCCCGTTTGCCGCCTCGCAGACGGCGATGCCGTAGGAGATGCTGTAGCCCTGCGCGGCAAGGCTTTCAGAAACCGCCCGCATCCGCGCCTCGTATTCCGCCTCTGCCGCCGGCGCGGGAAACACGACGAACTCGTCGCCGCCGACGCGGTAGAGATCGTCCCTCGGAAACTGCTCCCGCAGACGCTCTGCGACCGCGCGCAGCATCTGATCGCCCGCCTCGTGACCGTGCTTGTTGTTCAGCTCGTGCAGTCCGTTCACGTCGATATAGACGCATACGGCGGGGCTGAACGTATGCGGATCGCTCTCGTACAAGTACTTTTCAAAGGCGCTGCGGTTAAAAAGTCCCGTGACCTGATCGGTGACGCTCATGCGGAAGACGCTGCGCCGCGCCGAGGCGAGATACCAGACCATAAAGCCAAGATAGCTCAGCAGCAGCGCGGTAACGATGATCGCCATCATCGAAAGCGTCTCCACCACGCCGCGCGTGCCCGCCAGCGCCTCCGCCTCGCTCACGCCGAGCACGACGCTCCAGTTGTTGATGCCGACCGGCTCGTAGTGCAGGTAGATCGTCAGCCCCGTGGATTGGGAGACGGTGCACATATCGCCGCCGATGCCCTTGGGGATATTCTCCATCGCCTGCTCGTAGGTGAAGCCCTTGAGCATCTTGCGCCCGCGCAGCTCCGAGAGGTTGCCGAGCGAGTCATGCCAGGTATCCAGCAGAATGTCGCCGTTGTTGCCGTCCACAAGAAGGAGGAAGGCATTGCCGTTGTAGAGGTCGATCTGATAGTTTCGGGAAAGCTCCTGCAGGAGGACGACGCCGTAGAGGATGGCGACGGTCTCGCCGTCGCGCACCACCGGCACGACGTTGCGCACCACCAGCTTTTCCGGCGCAAAGTAGCTTGTCACGCGGTCTGAGATGTACGCGCCCCGCGCCGCCTCTGTTTCAAAATCGAATGTGTCGGAAACGTCGCAGCGGGTGCCGTCGGTCAGCAGCAGCGTGCCGTCGGGTCGCAGCAGCGCGACGGTGGAGACAAAGGTCTCACTGAGGCTGAAGGATTTCATGATGCGCAGCACCGCGTCATTGTCACGCTCGTCATGCCCCGCGATCAGCTCCGCCATGGCGGAGAGGATGGTCTGGTCCGCGTTCGCCGCGTCGGCAAGATCCTTTGCGATCTCGCGCGTCGCGGTAGCCAATTCGTCAAAGGAGCGCTGTGTGATCTCACGATTCGCCCGCCGGACGAGGAAAAAGACGGAACAGAAGAGCAGCACGCCGATCAGGAGCGTGACCGCCACCATCATGCCTACTCGTTTCTTGTTGACCATGTTCATTTCTCCTTTATCCTTCCTCCCTGTCGCGCGCCGCCAGGCTGCGCAGGAAGGATTCCGCTTCGCGCCCGGGCAGGACGCGCGAGAAATAAAAGCCCTGAATGAAGTCGCAGCCCGCCGCAAGCACGGCGTCGCACGTTGCCTTGTCCTCCACGCCCTCGCACAGCACGCGGATGCCCATGTCGTGCGAAAGACGGATCATGCCCTCCAGCAGCGCGTGGGCACGCGGCAAGGCGGACTCGATCACGATGCTGCGGTCGATCTTCACGCCGTCGATTGGGTAGGTGCTCAGGTCGGAGAGCGAGGAATAGCCCGCGCCGATATCGTCCAGCACGATGCGAAGCCCCATCGCGTGCAGCCCCTCGATCGTCCGCAGCGCCGCCTCGCGGTCGTGCGCGTAGGAGTCCTCCGTCAGCTCCACCACAAGGCGGTCGCGCGTAAAGTCGTACTGCTCGACGATCTCGTGCACGCGCGCGAGGATCTTTTCGTCTGCGATGGACTGGCGCGTGAAGTTGCACGAGAGCCACAGCGTCCCGCGCCCCTCCCGCTTCCACGTCTGGAGCTGCACGCACGCGCAGCGGAGCATATAGAGATCCAGCTCGGTGATCGTGCCGGCGCGGATCATCAGGTCGATGTATTTTGAGGGCATGAGCAGTCCCTCCTCCGGGTTTTGCCAGCGCGAGACGGCCTCCGCGCCGACGACCGTGCCGGCGCGATCGACAACGAACTGGAGGTACGGCTCAAATTCGCCCTTTTCCACCGCCTTGCTCATGCTGCCGCGCAGACGCTCGAGCTGCTCGCTCTCGTCGATCATGCCGCGCGTGCTGAACGCGCAGGGCGTTTCCGTGCGGAACGCGTGGGCACAGCCCTGGCGCGCGTTGTAGAGCGCAGCCTCGGCGCCGCAGTCGGGGTTTTCCGACAGCGAGCAGATGCCCGCGCGGAACGCGCCGGCATATTCGGCGCGGAAGCCCGCAAGGTAGCCGTCCAGCCCGCGGATAAGCCCCTCGGCGCGCTGCTGTGCCGCCTCGCGGCTGCCGCACTGACACACGAGCGCGAACATCCCGCGCCCCACGCAGGCGAGGTATTCCTCGCGTCCGCAGCCAAGGCGCAGATACTCCGCCGCGCGGGAGAAGATCTCCCCGCGCTCCGCCTCGCCAAAGCGCCGTTCGAGCGAGGGCATATCGCAGCCGATGCAGAAGACATAGACGATGCTTCTGAGCGGGGCGGGGATGAGCGTTTCCATGCAGTTCAGATAATACCCGTCGTTGCCGATGCCGTAGCGCGGGTCGATGAGGGCGTTGGCCTTTTGCTCGGCACGCTTTTTTCGCGCAAAGACTATCAGCGCGACCGCCGCGGCAAGCATCGCCGCGATCAATGCGGCGAGCGTAATGAGCCACCTGGTACGGTAGGCTTCCGCGCCGCTGCTATTCATATAGTCTGCCAGAACGCCAATGCTCTCCGCGCCGGAGAGGTCCTCCAGCGCCTGTGCAAGCGCGCCGGCCAGTTCCGGCGTGAGTGCGTTGGTAAAGCCAACATATATCGCGCGCTCTGCGCCGTCATGTTCTATCGTGCAGAGCAGCACTTGACGGCGCATCGCGCCGCTGTCGACCGTGCCGGAGGGATAGGCGGAAATAATGTCCGCCTGCCGGTTTGCGGTCTGCTGCGCCTGCGTTGTGTTCTTGCTGTACGGAAGATAGACAAGATCGTACCCTGTCTGCTCACTCAGGCGCTCGTACAGCTCCGGCAGCAATCCGACATAGCATTCTCTGCCGCGGTCATAGGACTCGATGGGATAGAGATCGGCGTTTCCCGAGATCAGAAGCGTCTCCCTCGCGCTTGCATCCTGCATACAGCACAGCAGCGCTCCGATCGTCAGCACGGCGCAGAGCGTGATTTCCAAGAGCTTTTTTCGGCGCACAGGCGGCACCCCCTCTATTTCAAATCGATCTTGCGGCGCTCGATGCGCCCCCAGCTGAGTTTTTTCTTCCTATAGCCGATAAAGGCCGTGCAGCGCACCCATGCGAGAATAAAGCGCAGGAACACCAGTTCAAAGAGACACAGACAGACGGCCTTGAGGCCGTCGCCGAACGAGAGCGTGAGGTCCGCCGTGTAGATGCGCGAGAAAAAGGCGGTGAGCGTCAGGACCCCGCCGAAGACGGCGTAGATCAGGAAGAAGAGCAGCATGAACGGCACGTTGATGAGGTCGCACCACCATGCGAGCACCATCGTGAACACGCCGAAGACCTCGATAAACGGCGAAAGCAGCTCATAGATGAGGAAATAGAAATAGGATACAAAGCTCACCGCGCCGAACCTGTGATTGGAAAACATGACGCGATGCTTGTACATACTCTGGAACAGGCCCAGATGCCAGCGCTTGCGCTGCTTGCACAGATCGCGCAGCCGCTCGGGCGCCTGCGTCCAGCAGATGGCGTCGGATGCGTAGCGAATGGCATAGTCGATGTTGTTGACCGTGCAGTATTCGTGCAGCTTGACCACAAGCTCCATATCCTCGCCCATCGTTCCGCTGTCATAGCCCCCTGCCGCGATGACGGTATCCTTTTTGAACAGCCCGAACGCGCCGGAAATGATGAGCGAGCCGTTGAAGCGGTCAAAGAGGATGCGGGAGGCAAGAAACGAACGGTCATATTCCAGCACCTGCATGAAAGCGAGGATGCTGCGCGGCAGCCGGTAATGCTTCACCCGTCCGTTTTCCAGCTCAACATCGTTGGAGATGCGGACGATGCCGCCAACCGCCACCACATTGCCGTTTTCCAATATCGGCTGGGCGATGCGGCGCAGAGAGTCGTACTGCAGAACGGAGTCCGCGTCCATGCAGATAAAGTACGGGAAATTTGCGGCGTTGATGCCCATGTTCAGCGCGTCTGCCTTGCCGCCGTTCTTTTTTCGGATGAGCGTCACCGGTACCTTCTGTGCGCGTGTCTCATAGACGTATTCCTCGCGCTGACAGTTGATCTGCCGGCGAATGGGCCGGTGAACAAGGTGCATATCAAATGTCTCGGCCAACACCTCCGAGGTGCGGTCCTTCGATCCGTCGTCCACCACAATGATCTCATAGGCGCGGTATTCCAGCGTCAGCAGCGAGCGCACGGTGTCTGCCACGGTGACCTCCTCATTGTAGGCGGGAACGATGATACTGATGGGCAGGTAGTAATCCGAGGGCAGAATGCTTTTGAACATTTCCTGCCGGCGGTGCTTGTACAGCTCAAGTGAGCCGACGACGACCGACAGAAACAGAAAGGTCGAGTAGCCGATCAGATAAGCGATAAAGAAATAGCCCACCCACTCAAGAAACAGCTTTATACCGTCGTACATACTGCGTCCTCCTTTCGCTCCTCCAGCTCCCGCACATCAAAGCGATAGCGCAGGATCTCGGAGGCGTAGCGGTCGTGCCCCTCGATCACGTCGATCAGATCGCGGTAGCCGAAGCCGAGCTGCTCCAGACTTTTTGACGCGTTGAAGCGGATATACCAGTTGGGATGATAGAGGTTCCTCTCCAGCACCGCCGCAGTCTCCGCCCCGGGATAGCTCGCCAGCACCGACGAGGCGATGGCTGCATACTCCCAGCGCGCGTTTTCCGAGGGCGTCGCATAGCGCAGCAGATCGGCGTAGGCGGGGGGATAGGGGTAGTGTCCGAGGTAGCGCAGGCAGGAAAAGCGCACCTCGTCGTCCCGCGCGCCGTCGTTGAGGAGCGCGTGTATTTTCTCGCAGTATGCGCCGGAGGAAAAGCGGAAATAGTTGAGCAGCGTCACCTGCATCCACGGCTGAAACGCATCAAACGCCTCCCAAAGCGCGTCGGCAAGCTCCCATGTGTCGCCCGTGTAGTTCAGCAAGCCGTCGGAGAGGAGCTTGCTGTGATAATAGAGGCTGCTTGCGTCGATGATCCGCAGCGCACGCACAAGGACGGCGGGATCGCCCGCCGTGTAGAGCGCCTGCATGGCATTCTCGCGGCAGTAGATGCTCGGCTCGTGCAGCAGTTCGAGCAGCACCTCCTTGAGCGGCGCGTCGTCCGCGCCGCCGAGCAGCCGGTATTTCTTGATGATGTAGGGGAAGTACGCCGCCTCGATCTCCTCGCGGCGGCAGTAATCCTCTGCCAGCGCGATCATTACACCGCTAAGCGCCGTCAGATAGGAGCGGGTCAGCTCTGGCCGCCTCACGCACAGGTGCTCCAGCGCGGCGTCAAAGGCCGCCAGGCCGTTCACGCGGCGCAGTCTGCGCTCCATGTAGCGAAGGTGCTCCTCGTTGACCTCGCCGGTGAGGGCGAGGTGGTCGAGCTCGCGCTCCACCGTCAGCTCAAGGCGGATGCCGTCGCGGAAGGGCCGATGCTCCCTGCGCTGCGAAAGGAGCGCCGTTACAATGTTAAAGAGGATCATGCCGACGCAGATGCCGAGATAAACGTAGATCAGGATTTGAACAAACACCGGCGTTCCTCCTTTTTTGTTTGTTACTTCCAGAGCTTTTGCATGATATAGTACGAGGGCTTGAGCCGCTCGTGATAGCTGACCGTATTGCCCCAGCCCTTGAGTGCCGCGGGATAGAGCGGCGTGCGCTCCTGCGCCGCGCCGTCGGTAAGACCAAGGTACATCGTGTCGATGGTGATGTCGTCCACGCCGTAGTTTTCATAGTAATCGTCGTGGATGGTCATGCGCGAGGGGTCTGAAAAGTTCAGAAGCTGCCACGGGAGCTTCAGCTCCACATAGTCGCCCGCGAAGATGAAGTCCGCGAGGGAATCGTAGTCCGGCGCGGCAGGGTTCGCGTTGCCGTAGGCAAGATCGCCCGTCTCGTAGGTCTCAGAGCTTGCCTGCCAGTTTCCCGTGAGCAGCGGCGTCGCCGTCTGGAGCATCAGGTCGATGGGCTTGAAAAGCGGCGTGTCCGCGTCGGGCGGGTCAAGGTAGGCGTCCGCGTCGTGCGTTTCGTGGTAGAACATGGCGCGCAGCACCTCGTAGCGCTCCTGCACCAGGAGGCGGCTGTTGTCCCTGCCGTCGATGGCGAGGACGAAGTCCACCGGGTCCTCAAAGCGCAGGCCGAAGTTTTCGCAGTAGGTGCTGCCCGTCTTGGGCGTGGTGTCGATGGGGATGTAGAGCGTTTTCTGTCCGTTCGCAAAGCCCTTTTCATAGGCGAGCAGATAGATGAACTTCTCGTCGTATTTCATCGAAAGGGCGCGCGTGCCGGTATCGATGAGTTTATCCTCCTCCGTCCACTCCGAGAGGTCGCCGTCCACATAGCAGATGCTTTCCTCCTCGCCGGGGTCGAAGGAGAGCAGACCGAAATACTGCTCGTTGGTCTGGTAGTCACTCCAGTAGGGCGTGCGCTGCAGGTTCACCGCGTGCATGGTGTTCCAGGTGCGCTTGAACCACTCGTCCTGCCAGGTAAAGACGCAGCCGCCCGCGCAGTTTGCCGCGGTGATATCGCGCCAGCAGTCCACGAGCGCCTGCCCCTGCTCCTGCTCGGACATATGGCCCTGATTGCGTCCGGTGTTCCGGTCGATCTGCGCCATGCCGCGCCCGGTGGAAACGCCGAACTCGGAGATGACGACGGGCATCGTGTGATGCCGCCGCAGGGCGCGCAGATAGGCAAGGTAGGTGTTCGCCGCGCCGGTCTCATCGTAGAAGTCCGATCGGCGCAGCACGGAACCGATGGGCGTGCCGGGACCGGTCTCCGCACGGGAGATGACGGCCTTGCCGTTCCAGATGGGCGTGCGGTCCATCGCCGCGGGGTTGAGGATATAGTTGAGATAGTCGGGATAGTAGGGATAGACATGGTAGGAGGCAAACTGACCGGCGAGGAAGGCATCCTCCGCACGGATATGCTCCACATCCACCTGCGCGCACTTCATAAAAAAGGTCGTGATATCCTCCGGGTAGAGGAAGGGGTCGGTGGTCGGCCAGTTGGAAAACGCCACAAGCCGCTGGGTCTTGTAGCGGCGGCTCTCGTATTCAATGATCCGATCGCCCACCTGCGCGAGCATGGACTCAAAGGCGGAGGCGTCCTCCGTCGCGGAGAGGTACGTTCCCTGATAGGGCGGCAGATCGGGGTATTTGTGGTTGGTGTAGGTGACGGTCACATCCTCCCACTCCACGCCGAGAATATAGCCGATGACCCAGCGGGAAACGTCCTTGGTGTAGAAGCCGGAGCCCGTTCCGCGTCCGAGCGAGATCTTCTTGTTGCCGTGCAGAACGTCGACCAGTGTGCGCCCGTCCCTGACGAAGGTCTCAAGAAAGTCCTTGTCATAGGCGTCGCGGTGGGAGTTTTGGATATAGTCGTTCACCCATACGCCGTGGATGAGCCAGAGCGGTTCCTCGTTCGCCTCCTCGCGCGCGGTGTTGTACTCGTAGAAGGCGTTGTAGAAGTCGTCGTGGAGCGTAATGTAGACGCGCACGGTGTTCGCGCCCATCTCCTGCATCTGGGCAAACCAGCGCAGATAGGTCTCCTTGCTGACGGCGTAGTCCGTCGCCCACTCGCCCGGGATGCCCACGCCGAGGTTCACGCCCTTGACGGTGAACTCCTCCGGTCCCGCGCCGCGGTCCATATAAAGGTGCTGCGCGTCGGTGGACATGAAAGCGCTGACCGGCACGTCCGGCTGAAGGTCGATGTACCAGCCGAGGTAGTAGCGCGCGGTGTCGTAGGCGAGATAGCCTAAGATCAGGGCGGTGAGCACGATGAGAAATCTTTTCAAGCCGCCGCCCTCCTTTCTCGATGGTGTGGTGGCTCAGTGGTTGAATTTCTTGTTTTTGGATTCGTGGCTGTACTGGCGAAGAATGTCGATATTCTCGTCCATCCACGCGCCGCGCTCGATGCAAAAGCGCTTCATCTGCGCGACGGCAGCCGCGTGTGAGTGCGGGTTGCGCCACGCGGGGGAGAGCATATCCTTTTCGAGCGTGTAGCCCCAGACGGAGAAGTTGCGCTCGACAGCATCGCCGAGCCACGCGGTAACGTCGTCCATGTAGGCGCAGAGATACTCGTCGCTGAGGATGCCCTGACGCAGCTCGCGGTAGCGGTCGATGACGGCGTTTATGAACTTCTCGTCTTTGCTGAGCATATAGTACCAGACATTGTATTGCAGCTCAAAATGCTGCGGCTCTGCGACCGGATGACTGTAGTTGTCACAGGCGGAGTTGAAGTCCCAGATGCACATTTTGTATTTGCCGCGCACATCCCTGTAGATATAGGTGGAAAGCCAGCCCGCATCATAGTTGCAGGTAAACTCGTTGAGGATAAAGTAGTCCACGAAAGAGCTCATGTCCGCCTGCCCCCACCATGCATAGGGCTCGGTATCATAGTCATAGGAGTAGAGTGACTTTTCAAAGTCGGAGAAATCCTGTGCGATCCACGCCGCGCGCTCCGGCGTGAGCCATTTTGTTCCCGGATAGACGATGTCTATATCCTGCAGATTTCGCAGGGCGTATTGGGAGAAGGTCTCGATGTTTTTGACCTCGCTGCCGCTGCCGCGGTCAAGGCGCAGAGCATAGCTCGTCTGCACGGTGTCCTTCGACGGCTCCGTGAGCTTCAAGCGGGCATCCGCGCCGGAGCTGACAGTCTCCGTCATAACATAAAGCCCCTGATACACTCCGTTGAGCAGCACCTCGCAGAAGCGCACATTCGGCGCGTAGTCCATGATCTCGCCCGCAAGATTGTACCACATATAATTGCGGATGAGCGTCTTATCGAGGTACGGCCCATGCAGCGCCCACTCGTCGAAGGCATCCATCCCCAGCATGGCGACATTGCGCGAGGCCGCACCGTCGTCCGTCAGCGTCTTGACAAGATAGCTGTGCTTATCAAAATAGCGCGAGGAGTTGCCTCGCACTCGAATGTCAATGACGCTCTGAAGCGTCGGCGTGTCGGTGGGGTGATTGTTGCCCTCGGCATGATCCACCACCGAGACGGACGCGCGCAGCAGCGTACTGCCGTCTGCGGTCGTGGTGAAAGCATCGTCCTCACGGCCGCTGCCGCCGCTCCGGATGGGAACGCCGGGGATCTCCGCGCCGCCGGTGTCGATGAGAACGAGCGGCAGATGAGAGCAGAGCAGATCTTCTCCGTGGTCGGCACAGGGGGTATAGGCGGGGCGCTCAAGATGCTGATGATAGCGTGGGTGCTCATCGGTCAGCACGGCTGACAGGTTTGTTGCGGATAGGAGAAGCAGCAGCGCACAGGCCGCAAGAGCCATTCGCTTGTATTTCATGTTCGTCTCCGCTCCCCTCTTTCCGGTTTCTCAGTTCGACACCTCGTCGTTCTGCATGACAAGATTGACATAGTCGATGCTTCCCAGCGAATAGATGCTGCCGGGAATGTCCGGCGTTGTCAGCTCCGCGCGGCGCAGGAGCTTTTGCGTGATCTCGTAGATCAGTTCGACCGTATCCTCCGTCGTGTTTTCCACACGCAGCGTCGCTTTGGCGCGAAAGAGCTTGTAGACCTGCGCCTTGATCGGCTCCTGCTTGCTGCGGTGGGCGCGGATGATGAGCAGCATCCGGTTATCGCTCTTGATGCAGCCGAGCAGCAGGATCACCGCGAAGGTCACGGCGCTGCCGATGCAGGCCACGGCATAATCGCCCACGCCGCAGCAGATGCCGACAATGATGGACCAAAAAATATAAACCGTATCGCGCGAGTCCTTGATGGCGGTGCGGAAGCGGACGATGGACAGCGCGCCCACCATACCGAGAGACAGCGCGATGTTGTTGCCGATGACGGTCATGACCGTCCCCGTCAGCACCGCGAGAATGACGAGTGAGGCGTTGAACTTGCGGCTGTAGATCGTCCCGCGGTGGGAGATGGCGTAGGACAGGAAGATAAAAAAGCCCAGCACGGCGGCAAGGACGATATTGAGCAGAATATCCTCCCACGACATATCGCGGGGTGTGGTAAAAAGGTTCAGGATCTGTTGTCTCATGGTGTTTTCCTCCTATAGCCTCGTCTGACATCCGTTTTGGCGAGCAAGCACATATTTGCTGACAGAAAGCTCACTGCGATCCACGCTGTTGATCAGCTCGCGAAGATAATCGAGCAGAAAGCCGTTGTACTTGACCTCAAGCACCACGCAGTACGGATCGAGCACGGGGTTCATGTTCAGCCGCGGCGAAAAGAGGTCGAAGCAGCTCTCGACGGAAACAATGCGGCTGTCAAAGGTAATGCGTATTTTGTTCTCCTTGGCGATAAATGCCTTGCGGTCGTATTCTACGATCGTTTTGGGGCGATAGCACCGGCTGTGCATCAGCGCGTAGCACTCCGCGGCAAAAGACTCCGGATACCGCAGCAGCGGCGCATAGTCGCCGCGCGTGAGCGCTTGGGCATCCTCCCGTGTCACGCGCAGAGAGCGCTTGAGCTGACTTGCGCCCTGCTTCTGCTTCATCTCCAGCATTGCGAAGTCTGCCGCCGGATCATAGCAGCGCAGGCGCAGCTTGCGCCGCAGCTCTACGCCCGCAGCCTTTTCGTGGAAGTCCCTGTCGTCGAGCGTATCGAAGTAAAGCGAGCGGACAGGGTAGCCGCTTATGCCGTTGTGCGGGTCCTCGTGCATGACCTGCGCGAGCCGATGGCAGGCTTGCAGCGCCTCCGGCAGCGAGATCAGATATTTCTTTTCCTCGCGGAACACGCGGTTCACCGATGCTCCCTCCTTTCGCAGAGAAAAAAACTGACCGCAGTCCTGCTAAGGCAATACCGCAGCTTTCACTGCGCGGTGTTGCCTTAAGGGTGCGGTCGGTCGATCATAGGGGCTCTCCCGCTCAGACATATGGCCCTGCAGCATAGTCTTTCGACAATTTTCCATTTTAAATGATTATACAGGGCTGCGCCGCATAAGTAAAGTCCTTTCTGGCATTTCCGGCATTTGGCGTGTGCCGTCGCTTGTGCGGCGGAAGTCCTCTCGTGCGCGGGAACCGGATATAGAAATGCCCCTCGTCATGCCCATTCGTTTTTTTCATACTGCACCTCCGTTGTTGTGTATGCCCGTGCTTCCGCAATGACTGTCTGCGCCGACCGCACTAATGTATGTTTACTCTCATTGAAGCAGCCGCGCACTGATCTCCTGCCCTCCATTTCCGACCGTAAGAGGGCTTCTCACCTATAGTGCCGTTCCATACCTCCCCAATTTGCCGAATCACTATCTCCTGTTGACCGCAAAACCACATCATTCTGAATTCGGAACATTTGGAACGCTGCGTTCTTTTTTATACTGATCCCGCATCCTGTAATACGTTCCCGCACCGATATTCATCTGTCTGCAAGCCGCGGAAATACTCAACTCATTTGCTTCTATTTTGGCCTGCAATTCCTCAAAAAGCTCTGTGTGACGCTCCCTCTGCGGGGCACTCTTGACCTTATGCCAATAACGGTAGTAGGTTGTCCTGCCAATACCCATCTTGTCACAGGCTTCGTCTACTGTCATCTTACGGCACTCTACGAGATCAAAACACTTATACAGATCCTCCACAAACCTTGATGGTCGTCCATCATCATTGCCATTGTTCCCCGCTGTCAACTTTGTGATTTCAGCAAGCACCATTTGCCAATAGCCTGCCGCTGTGTCAATTTCAGGTGTCTTACATATCAACACAGCCCGCTTCCTGTACAATGCCAGAGCCAGCTCAATAAACTCAGGAGCTGACTCACCAAGCTCTCTGGCATCCTCAATAGTCACAGTGTCACCAGCTCTCACGTATCCAAGCAGTTCCTTCAAGGCTGTACCATCATCACCCTTTTCGGCATAGACCCTGTCAAATGCCTTGTCCGCTTTCTTTGTATCCTCAATCTTACGATTGCGCCTGTAGCAAAAATCCATAATGCATCACCTCTGGACAGACTGTACCTTACAGCAGTACCAAAGACAATGCATCAATTTTGTTAATGCCCCAACCCTTCAGAGTGCCCCCCTTCAATGTGCCATTCAGAGTGCCATTGGCACACTGAATATCTAAATTGCTCTCCCATTTTCTCAACTTGCCCTATAAAAGCAATAAAAAATACGGTGTCACTCCATTTGGAGCAACACCGTATTTTTCTTTATTTCGGGTCAAAAAGCCAGATAAACGGAACAATGTATCTCACTTAGTCAGTGAATACTTGCTGTTTCACCTGCTCAGAGATAGCTCACCCTTGTTTGATGGCGGCCTGCGCGGCGGCGAGGCGGGCGATGGGGACACGGAACGGGCTGCAGGAGACATAGTCCAGGCCGACCTTGTGGCAGAACTCAACGGACGTGGGATCGCCGCCGTGCTCGCCGCAGATGCCGAGGTGGATGTGCGGATTGGTCTCGCGGCCCATCTTGGCGGCCATGGAGACGAGCTTGCCGACGCCGGTCTGATCGAGACGGGCGAACGGATCGCTCTCGTAGATCTTCTTGTCGTAGTACGCGCCGAGGAACTTGCCGGCATCGTCACGGCTGAAGCCGAAGGTCATCTGGGTCAGGTCGTTCGTGCCGAAGGAGAAGAAGTCCGCTTCCTTGGCGATCTCGTCCGCGGTCAGAGCGGCGCGCGGGATCTCGATCATGGTGCCGACCTTGTACTTCATGGAGCTGCCGGCCTCGGCGATCAGCTTGTCAGCGACCTCGACGACGACGTCCTTGACGTACTTGAGCTCCTTGACCTCGCCGACGAGCGGGATCATGATCTCGGGGATGATGTTCCAGTCGGGATGCGCGGCGTTGACGTTGAGCGCAGCCTTGATGACCGCACGGGTCTGCATGGCAGCGATCTCGGGGAACGTAACGGCCAGACGGCAGCCGCGGTGGCCCATCATGGGGTTGAACTCGTGCAGGGAGGCGATGATGTTCTTGATGTCCTGAACGCTCTTGCCCATGTCCTTGGCGAGCTGCTCGATGTCAGCTTCCTCGGTGGGAACGAACTCGTGCAGCGGGGGATCGAGGAAACGAACGGTCATCGGACGGCCCTCGAGCGCGATATACATGGCTTCAAAGTCGCCCTGCTGCATCGGCTCGAGCTTAGCGAGCGCCTTCTCGCGCTGCTCGACGGTGTCGGAGCAGATCATCTCGCGGATGGCAGGAATACGGTCAGCCTCGAAGAACATGTGCTCGGTGCGGCAGAGGCCGATGCCCTCAGCGCCGAACTTCACGGCCTGCTCGGTGTCGTGCGGGTTATCGGCGTTCGTGCGGACGCCCAGACGGCGATACTTGTCGGCCCAAGCCATGACGCGGCCGAACTCGCCGCCGATGGTGGCGTCGACCGTGGGGATGATGCCGTCGTAGATGTTACCGGTGGAACCATCGATGGAGATGAAGTCGCCCTCGTGATAGGTCTTGCCGGCGAGCTCGAACTTCTTGTTCTCCTCGTCCATGTTGATCTCGCCGCAGCCGGAGACGCAGCACTTGCCCATGCCGCGCGCGACGACAGCCGCGTGGGAGGTCATACCGCCGCGGACGGTCAGGATGCCCTGGGAGGCCTTCATGCCCTCGATATCCTCCGGAGAGGTCTCGAGACGGACGAGAACGACCTTCTCGCCGCGCTCCTTCCACTCTTTGGCATCCTCAGCGGAGAAGACGATCTTGCCGCAGGCGGCGCCGGGGGAGGCGGGCAGAGCCTTGGCGATGGCGGGAGCCTTCTTGAGGACAGCCGCATCGAACTGGGGATGGAGCAGGGTGTCGAGGTTGCGCGGGTCGATCATGGAGACGGCCTTCTTCTCGTCGATCATGCCCTCGTCCACGAGGTCACAGGCGATCTTGAGAGCAGCCTGCGCGGTGCGCTTACCGCTGCGGCACTGGAGCATATAGAGCTTGCCGTTCTCGACGGTGAACTCCATGTCCTGCATGTCGCGGTAGTGATCCTCGAGCAGGTCGCAGACCTTGACGAAGTCGGCGTAAGCCTGGGGGAACTTCTCTTCCATCTGGGAGATGGGCATCGGGGTGCGGACGCCGGCGACGACGTCCTCGCCCTGAGCGTTGGTCAGGAACTCGCCCATGAGCTTCTTCTCGCCGGTGGCGGGGTCACGGGTGAAGGCGACGCCGGTACCGGAGTTGTCGTTCAGGTTGCCGAAGACCATCGGCATGACGTTGACGGCAGTGCCCCAGGAATAGGGGATGTCGTTGTCGCGGCGATAGACGTTCGCGCGCGGGTTGTCCCAGGAGCGGAACACGGCGCGGATGGCCTCGTACAGCTGGGTCTTGGGGTCGGAGGGGAAGTCCTCGCCGATCTGCTGCTTGTACTCGGCCTTGAACTGCTCGGCGAGTTCCTTGAGGTCGGCTGCGGTGAGCTCGATGTCGAGCTTGACGCCGCGCTTTTCCTTCATCGCGTCGATGAGCTGCTCAAAATACTTCTTGCCGACTTCCATAACGACGTCGGAGAACATCTGGATGAAGCGGCGATAGGAGTCGTAAACGAAACGCTCAAAGTTGGGGTCGGGGTTGCCCGCGATCATGGCGGCGACGACGTCGTCGTTGAGACCGAGGTTCAGGATGGTATCCATCATGCCGGGCATGGAAGCGCGCGCGCCGGAACGGACGGAGACGAGCAGGGGGTTCTTCAGATCGCCGAACTTCTTGCCGTTCATCTCTTCCATCTTCGCGACGTATTCCATGATCTCTGCCATGATCTCGTCGTTGATCTTGCGGCCGTCCTCGTAATACTGGGTGCAGGCTTCGGTCGTGATGGTGAAGCCCTGGGGCACGGGCAGACCGATGTTGGTCATCTCGGCCAGGTTCGCGCCCTTGCCGCCCAGAAGCTCACGCATGGTAGCGTTGCCTTCCGAGAACAGGTAGACATACTTTTTGCTCATTGGTTTTCCTCCATTAAAAATGTATCGCTGTGTGATCATTATCAAGCCATATTATTATAGACAGAAAATCCCCGACTTTCAATAACAAGTTGTGAAATTTTTGTCGACTTTCCGCATTTTTTCTCCCACAAAACGCAATTTGGCACAAAATCGTTCTGTTTTTCCGTCGTGGGGCGCGGATTTTCTTGCAAGCGCCGCACTTTTGCGATATACTATTTTTAAATTTGCGCTGAAAATGCGCGCAGAGTACAGAGCATGGAGCGGGCAATGGAGCTTTTGGATTTTGCAAAAACCGATACGGCGGCGCGTCTTCGCGCCGCGGCAAAGCGCGGCGCACTGTCGCACGCACTCATTTTCAGCGGCAGCGGCGACTGCGTGAGCGCTGCGCGCTATGCCGCCGCGGCGATGGAGTGCACAGCGGAAAGCAAGCCCTGCCTCGCCTGCCCTGCCTGCCGCAAGGTGATGCAGGACATCCACCCCGACGTCACGTTCGTGCGCGACGCAGAGCACAGGGAGCTCTCGATCGACACGGTGCGCGCGATGCGCGCCGACGCGTTCATCCGCCCGAACGAGGGCGCGCGCAAGGTCTACATTTTCGAGGACTGCACCATCCTGACGGAAAAGGACCAGAACGTGCTTTTGAAGCTCGTGGAGGAGGGGCCCGCTTACGCAGCGTTCTTCTTCTGCGCGGAAAATCCGGCGGTTCTGCTCCAGACCATCCGCTCGCGCTGCGTGGAGGTCAAGCTCTCCCCCACCGTCGAAGAGGGCGGCGCGCCTGACGAGCTCGCGCTCGAGCTCGCGCGGCTCATCGCCGAGGGGTCGTGCGCGTCCCGCGCGGCATTCCTCGCAAAGCTCGAAACGCAGAAGGTCACGCGCGACGACCTGTCCTCGCTTTTCGAGGGGACGCGGCTTCTGCTCTCGTCCGCCCTGCTGGGGCAGTACGGCGTGAGCGTACCGGAGAGGGATCTTCGCATCGCGCGGTCACTGGCTTCGCGCTTGACAAAAGCCAAATTACTCGGCACAATAGATTTATTGCAGGACTACCGCAATAAATGCACCTATAACGTCGGCGTCGGGCCCACGCTGGGCGGCTTCGCCGTTGAATTGGAGGAAACCCTTTGACAGAAGTGATCGGAGTCCGCTTCCGCGGCGGATGCAAGGAATATTATTTTGACCCGCACGGCATCACGGTCGAACCCAACCAGTTCGTCATCGTCGAGACCGCGCAGGGGCTCGAGTACGCCCAGTGCGTCTCGGGCAACCATGAGGTGGAGGACGATTCCGTCGTCCAACCGCTGCGCCCGCTCGTGCGCGTGGCGACGGAGAACGATGACCGCACCTACGCCTACAACAAAACGCGCGAAAAGAACGCCTTCGAGGTCTGCCAGAAGAAGATCGCCGAGCGCGGGCTCGACATGAAGCTCGTGCGCGTGGAGAGCAACTTCGACGGCAGCAAGATCATCTTTTTCTTCACGTCCGATGGGCGCGTGGACTTCCGCGAGCTCGTGCGCGATTTAGCCGGTGTGTTCCGTGCCCGCATCGAGCTGCGGCAGATCGGCGTGCGCGACGAGGCGAAGATGCTCGGCGGCCTCGGCATCTGCGGCCGGCCTTTCTGCTGCTCGCAGTTTTTGGACGACTTCGTCCCCGTTTCGATCAAGATGGCCAAGACGCAGAATCTGAGCCTGAACCCGACGAAGATCTCCGGCACGTGCGGCAGGCTCATGTGCTGCCTCAAATACGAGCAGAACGCCTACGAGGACGCGGTGCGCCGCTGCCCGAAGCAGGATTCGTTTGTCGCAACGCCCGACGGCCTTGGCAACGTGAGCTCGGTCGACATTCTGCGCGAGCAGGTGCTCGTGCGTCTCGACGGGCAGAACGAGAGCCCCAAGCGCTACCGCACCTGCGAAATTCACGTGCTGCGCAACGGCAAGGGCTCGCGCGACGGCATCGAGCTCCCCACGACGCTCCCCGAGCGCTATCAGGAGCCGCCGGAGGAGGAGCCGCAGCTGACGCTGAACTTCTTCTCGTCTGCCAAGCCCATCGTGCCGCCCGAACAGTGGACGGCCCCCGTCGCAAAAGCGGACGCCCCCGCCGCTGACGAGGAGGAGACGGAAAAGCGCCGTTCCCGCCGCGGCGGACGCGGGCATCGCGGCGGCAGAGGCCGCGGCAAGGGCAGCGGTGAA
>OODA01000157.1_pt1 | contig 58208 bp, 66 predicted proteins | sample 1671341 | NCBI WGS metagenome assembly OODA01 (sample SAMN06348147, study PRJEB24527) | human gut metagenome | biome: human gut; feature: ankylosing spondylitis patient; material: feces | host: Homo sapiens | place: China | collected 2015-10 | reverse complement strand
GGGCTGGCCGCCGCCTGGCCGCTGGGTCTGGGTGCCGAGGTGCGGGCCGCGCTCCACCCGGACCGGGCCCGGCAGAAGGCGAAAAAAGCGTGAAATCGACCCGGACGATGAAATCTTCTGGACACCGGGGCACGAAACGAGTATAATACAATGGATACCATGGTGCAGCAGGCTCTGTTCCCGCTGGCCTGGAAAATGAACCGGCGCAGAATGAGCGCCGAAGATAAAGAGGATTTTCCGTGAAGAATATCAAAAAAATCACGCCGCAGGTCGGGCTGCGCCGGACGTTTCTGGTGGTGCTGGACGCGGCGCTGATCCTGTTCAGCTTTTATTTTGCGCTGCTGCTCCGCGCAGACGGTGCGGTGGAAGCGGCCTGGTGGCCCCACAACCGGGCCCTGCTGTATGAGAACCTGCCCTGGATCACGGCGCTCTATCTGATCAGCTTTCTGGTGGGCGGGCTGTACTCCATCTTGTGGAAGTACGCGGGTGAGCGCGACCTCATCCGTCTGGCGGGCATGATCGCAGTGCCCACGGCAGTGGTCTACTTCGTGAACCATGGCCTCATCCACGGCGTGCTGTTCGACTCGGCCAACGCAATGGCGGCGGTGCTCATCTTCCTGCTGGTGGGCGGGAGCCGCCTTGCCTGGCGGCTGTTCCTGAACCACCCCATCGGCGAGCGGGTGCGCGGCGTTCCGTCCAAGGACCCGAACCGCCCGGTGCTGATCGTGGGCGCAGGCGAGGCCGGCGCGTGGGCGATCAACGTCTGCAAATCCAACGAGAGCTACGGCCACCCGGTCGCGGCTGTGGACGATGACCCGGCCAAGTTCGGCCAGACCATCCATGGTGTCCCGGTGCGGGGCACACTGGAGCAGATCCCGCAGGTCTGCGAGAGATACAACATCCACAGCATCATCATCGCCATCCCAACGCTGCAGGGCAGCCGACTGAACCATGTCATCGACCTCTGCGTCTCCACCCACTGTGCGGTCCAGATCCTGAGCGACCCGCAGCTGGTGGGCACCGGTGCGCCGCAGCAGAATGCGTTCCGCGAGCTGAACACCGCCGATTTCCTCTCCCGCGAGGAAGTCACGCTGGACATGGAGCAGATCTCCGGCTACCTGACCGGCAAGACCGTCCTCGTCACGGGCGGCGGCGGCTCCATCGGCAGCGAACTCTGCCGTCAGGTGATGCGCTTTCAGCCCGGCAAACTGCTCATCTTTGATATCTACGAGAACTGCGCCTACGAGCTGCTGATGGAGCTGCAGCAGAAGTATGGCCGGGACATCCCGGTCACGGTGCTCATCGGCTCCATCCGCGACAAAAAGCGCCTGGACGAGGTATTCGAGACGTATCATCCAACGGTGGTCTTCCACGCGGCGGCGCACAAGCATGTGCCGCTGATGGAGGTCAGCCCGGCGGAGGCCGTCAAGAACAACGTGCTGGGCACGAAGAATCTGCTCACCAGTGCCAGCGAGCACGGCGTGGAACGGTTCGTCCAGCTCTCCACGGACAAGGCTGTCAACCCCACCAGCGTCATGGGCTGCACCAAGCGCATCTGCGAGATGCTCATCCAGACCTTTGCGGGCAATACCGACATGAAGTGTGTGGCAGTCCGCTTCGGCAATGTGCTGGGCAGCCACGGCAGTGTCATTCCGCTGTTCGAGGCGCAGATCAAAAAGGGCGGCCCCGTCACCCTGACGGACCCCAACATCGAGCGCTATTTCATGACCATCCCGGAGGCAGCCCAGCTGGTGCTGCAGGCCGGTGCCCTGGCCGAGAGCGGCAGCATCTATGTTCTGGATATGGGTGAGCCGGTCAAGATTATCGACCTGGCCAAACAGCTCATCCGCTTCTACGGCTACGAGCCGGGCGTGAACATGGAGATCAAGGTCGTGGGCCTGCGCCCCGGCGAGAAGCTCTATGAGGAGCTGATGATGGACGAGGAGCAGGACAAGATGCGCCGCACCGAGCACAACAAGATCTTCGTTGCGCCGCCGAAGGACATCGACCTGGCCCGGTTCTACACGCAGCTGCAGGATCTGAGCGCGGCAGCGGCCCACAACGACGAGGGCGTCGTGAAGCAGCTGGCCGCGATGATCCCGACGTTCACGCCCACCCGCGGCAACCTCAAGACCTGATACCGCACCGACGTGTCGGTGACACTATAAAATGTGAGGGAAGTATATTATGGAAAAGAAACCGTTTCTGACCGAAGCGCAGGCCCAGGAGATCCTCCAGGACGTGCCCACCCCGTTCCATGTCTACGATGAAAAGGGCATCCGCGAGAATGCCCGCCGCATCAACAAGGCGTTCAGCTGGAACAAGGGCTTCCGCGAGTATTTCGCCGTCAAGGCGCTGCCCAACCCGGTCATCCTGCAGATCCTGAAGGAAGAGGGCTGCGGTGTGGACTGCTCCTCCCTGACCGAGCTGATGCTCAGCGAAGTCTGCGGCTTTACCGGCAGCGACATCATGTTCTCTTCCAACCAGACCCCGGTGGAGGATATGAAGAAAGCCTACGAGCTGGGTGCCTACATCAACCTCGACGACGCCACCATGGTGGACTTCCTCGACCGTGTGGCCGGTGTGCCGGAGAACATCTTCTGCCGCTACAATCCGGGCGGAACGTTCCAGCTGGGCGAGAGCGAAGAAGGCTTCCAGGTCATGGACAAGCCCGGTGATGCCAAGTACGGCATGACCGAGGAGCAGATGATCGAGAGCTACAAGAAGCTGATGCAGAAGGGCGCAAAGAACTTCGGCATCCATGCCTTCCTGGCCTCCAACACCATCTCCGACGCCTACTATCCGGAGCTGGCCGGCATCCTGTTCCAGCTGGCGGTCCGCGTCCAGAAGGCTACCGGTGCGCACATCGCCTACATCAACCTGTCCGGCGGCGTGGGCATCCCGTACCGCCCTGACCAGACCGAGAACGACATCATGGCCATCGGCGAGGGCGTCCGCAAGAAGTTTGAAGAGATCCTGGTGCCTGCCGGCATGGGCGATGTCGCCATCTTCACCGAGATGGGCCGCTTCACCACCGGCCCCTACGGCGCGCTGGTGGCCACGGCCATCCACGAAAAGCACATCTACAAGGAGTACATCGGTCTGGATGCCTGCGCGGCCAACCTGATGCGCCCGGCCATGTACGGCGCTTACCACCACATCACCGTGCTGGGCAAGGAACATGCGCCCTGCGACCACAAGTACGACGTGGTCGGCGGCCTGTGCGAGAACAACGACAAGTTCGCCATCGACCGGATGCTGCCCAAGATCGACATCGGCGATCTGGTCTATATCCACGACACCGGTGCTCACGGTTCGGCCATGGGCTACAACTACAACGGCAAGCTGTGGTGCGCTGAAGTGCTGCTCTGTGAGGACGGCTCCCACCGTCTCATCCGCCGTGCCGAGACCCCGCGCGACTACTTTGCAACGCTGGACTTCCTGCCCTTCATGAAGCCGCTGTTCGAGGGCTACGACGACTAAACTGGAACGAGGTGCGCTATGTTTTTCGGATTTCAACTGACCTGCGGTCTGATGATGGTCTTTTACGGCTACACGGTCATGAAGAACCCTCGCGTCTGGGGCGAACAGGGCCGCCGGGCCGTCAAGGCGGAACATTTCGACGAATACTGTCGGCAGAACGGCCTGTTTTTCCTGAAGGCGGGCTGCATCATGTCGGTCATCGCTGCGCTGGACGCCCTGTTCACGCTGGATGCAGTGCTGTACGTGCTGCTGTATCTGTTCGGTCTGGCATTCTCATTCTATCCGCTGGTCAAATGGTGCCGCGAGAACGAGGGCTTCTCCTGGCCCTGGCCCCGCGTCGAAAGCGAGAAAAAGCGCATCCGGAAACTCCGCGCCGAGCAGGAGCAGCAGAAGTCGGAGACGGAAGAAAAGTGAACACCGGGGATAAAACGTGAAATCCTCGTGAAACCGCTGTACGCGAAGCGCAAAAACTTCGCTGTGCGGCGGTTTCGTGTGTTCGGACAAAAGTTTCGTCTCTTGACAGATTTTTCCGCAGCCTCTATAATGAGTACAAATGGACCCCTCTCGAACGATCATTTGGAGGTAAAGAAAAATGATGACTTATCCCAACAGCTACGCACTCCTCAGCGAAGAGGAATTGGAATATACGACCGGCGGCGCACTCGACGCAGAAACGGTCGGCAACTGGATCTCGACGGCAATGAACGTGACCATGGGCGTACTTGCCATCGTGAACGTTGTGAATGCGATCAAGAAGGGCCAGATCAGCAGCGTGCTGGCGTCGGCACTCGGCACCGGTGCGGGTCTGCTGGCCTATGTGAACATGGCGAACATCGGCTCTGTTGCAGCGCAGGTGCAGAAGCAGTATCCGGAGCAGTACCCCGAAGAAGAGGGCACCGTCAACGGCAACCTCATGATCGACTCGGCCAAGATCTACTTCAGCTCGCTGGGCGGTGCACTGCTCGGCGTCGCCAACGTGGGCGCAGCAGCAGGCGCTCTGTATTTCTCCTTCGTTTGAGTGCATAAAAATCAGGGGGCCGCTGCAAAATAGCGCCCTGAAAAACATTGCAAAAGACCCGGAACCTTTTCAGAGCAGAAATAGCTCAGAAAGGGTTCCGGGTTTCTGTGTTTGCATGATTTCTTTTTATCTGAGGTTATGCGAGATGCAGATACTTTTCAAGGCCCTCCTGCAAGATGGCGGAGTAAGGAGCGTGAGCGGCTTCGGCTGCATCATTCAGCCATGCGGGAATGCTCAATGTCTTTTTGACGGCGCGTTTGGTGCTGGCAGGCTTCGTGTCGATTAACGAAACGAAGCAATGCTCTTCGGGCTTGATGTTCTGGATGGGGGTGGGAGTGGGCAGTGGCTTGCCCTCTTCCAACAGAACCGCAGCGTATCCGGCGAGAGCCTCTTTCGCGCCCTCCATGGTTTCCGCGATGGTGTCACCGAAAGATTGGCAGCCCTCCAAGTCGGGAAATTCTACCCAGAAAGAGCCGTCCTCTTCGTGGAAGATAGCAGGATATACAAGCGTCATACAAAAGTCCCCTTTCATTTCAGGCCGTGCCGCTTCAGAATCGCGTTCAGCAATCCGTTCGGGACGTCTTTGCCGTGAATTGGAATCGTTTCGATTTTGCCGTCTTTTTCGAGAATATGGTGGCTGCCGTTCACGCGGACGACCTTCCAGCCGTTTTTCTGCATGAGTTTCAGTAGGTCTTTATCTCGCATCGCTCAATTCCTCCTCATCAATAGTATACTACGTATCTACGTATTTGTAAAGACATTTGATGAACAAGCGATAAATTTTTGAGAAGGGCAGCATCGTTGCCAAAGAATGACTGATATTTTTGGCTGCAGGCCTTGTGACGTATGAGGGCATAAAGAAAGACGCCGATTCTGAACGAACCAGCGTCTGAAAAGGATGGAGCGGGCAATGGGAATCGAACCCACCTCCTCAGCTTGGAAGGCTGATATACTAGCCGATGTACGATGCCCGCGAATGCAAGAAATAGTATAGCATGGTTTGGCCGAAATGTCCAGCATAAATTTTAGTTTTGCGTCGTTTGGCGGGACAAATTGCTTTTTCTGTTTACTTTGCAGGCATTTTATTGTAAAATAGACAGAAGAAACAAGGCCGTCCTTCCCGGCGGCTCAAATATCATAGGTGGTGTATTGATTATGGCATTGAAATATCAGCGTATCCTTCTGAAGATCAGCGGCGAGGCTCTGGGCGGCGAAAAGGGCACCGGCTTTGATGAGCCGACCATGGACGCCATCTGCGGCGGCGTGAAAAAGGCGCACGATCTGGGCGTACAGATCGGCATCGTCGTGGGCGGCGGCAATTTCTGGCGCGGCCGTTCCAGCGGCAAGATGGAGCGCACCCTGGCCGATAAGATCGGGATGCTGGCCACGGTGATGAACGCGCTGGCCGTCTCCGACAAGCTGGAGCAGCTGGGCGTCCCGACCGAGGTGTTCACCTCCATCACCATGCCGCAGGTGGCACCGGCCTTTACCCGCAAGGACGCGCTGCGCGCTATGGAAGAGGGCAAGATCGCCGTCTTTGGCGGCGGCACGGGCAACCCGTTCTTCTCTACCGATACGGCCACCGCACTGCGCGCCGTGGAGGTGTCCGCCGATGTGATGTTCAAGGCGACCATGGTGGATGGCGTCTACGATAAGGACCCCCACAAGTACCCCGACGCAAAGAAGTACGACACCCTGACCTTTACCAAGGTGCTGGAAGGTCAGCTGGCCGTTATGGATGGCACCGCCGCCACCCTCTGCCGGGACAACAAGCTCCCCATCCTGGTGTTCGATCTGGCAGACCCGGACAACATTGCAAAGGCCGTGCAGGGCGAGAACGTCGGCACCCTGGTCTACGAGGGCTGAGCATAGCCCGCACCCCGCAGCAATAGAATGAGACAGGCGGCCCCGCTGCCTGTGCAGAATAAGTATAAACAGGAGACAACGACAATGAGCAGCAACACTAAGGCATTCGAAGAAAAGATGAAGAGCACCGTCGAGCACCTGAACCGTGAGCTGGCTTCGGTTCGCGCAGGCCGTGCAAACCCCGCCGTTCTGGACAAGGTGAGCGTGGATTACTACGGCGCTCCCACCCCCATCCAGCAGGTGGCGTCTGTGGCCGTCAGCGAGGCCCGCACCCTGACCATCACCCCGTGGGACCGCACCCTGCTGCGCGCCATCAGCAAGGCCATTCTGGCCAGCGATGTGGGCATCACCCCCATTGATGACGGCCAGACCATCCGCCTGAACTTCCCGGCCCCCACCGAGGAGCGCCGCAAGCAGCTGGCCAAGGAAGTCTCCAAGCTGGGCGAGGACGCCAAGGTCGCGACCCGCAACATCCGCCGCGAGGCCATGGATAAGGCCAAGGCCATGAAGAAGGCTGGCGAGCTGACCGAGGACACCCAGAAGACCATGGAAGAGGATGTCCAGAAGCTGACCGACAAGTATATCAAGATCATCGACGCAGCCGTTGAGGAAAAGCAGAAGGAGATCATGTCCGTCTGATCGCCGCGGCGAACGAGACCTTTCCAAGTGCCGTGTGCTGGTCGTAGTGCGCGGCACTTTTTGCCGACCGGCAGAGGCAAAAGATCTTTGCCGCAGAGAGGAGAAGTACAATGGAGCATCCCAAAGAATTTGCCGAGGGCCTTTCCATCGGCATCATCATGGACGGCAATGGCCGCTGGGCCAAGCAGCGCGGTCTGCCCCGCACCGCAGGCCACAAAAAGGGCGCAGCCGTCTTCCAGGATATCGCCAACTACTGCGAGGAACTGGGCGTTTCGTCGGTGTATTTTTACGCCTTCTCGACCGAGAACTGGAAGCGCCCCCTCGAAGAGGTCAGCGCCATCATGAAGCTGTTCGGCGAGTACCTGCTCAAGGGCTTCAACTACAAGGACCGCAACATCCGCATCAAGTTCCTCGGCGACCGCGCTGCGCTGGACCCCAAGCTCCAGAAGCTGATGAACGAGCTGGAGGGCGACTCTGCCTCCAAGACCGGCATGACCCTGAACATTGCCGTCAACTACGGCGGCCGCCCGGAGATCGTCCACGCTGCGCAGCAGCTGGCGGCCAGAGTGGCAGCAGGGGAGCTCAAGCCCGAAGAGATCACCGAAGAGATGATGTCCGACGCCATGTACACCACCGGCCAGAAGGACCCGGATTTCATCCTGCGTCCGAGCGGAGAAAAGCGCCTGTCCAACTTCATGCTGTGGCAGGCGGCCTATTCGGAGCTGGTGGAGATGGACGTTCTGTGGCCGGACTTCACCCGCGATGACCTCGACGCCGCCATCACGGAGTTCAACAAGCGCTCCCGCCGGTTCGGCGGCATCTGAACCATCCCCGGCAAACACAACCAAGGAGAAACACTCTATGAAAACACGAATCATAACCGCAGTGGTGGGCATCCTCGTTCTGATCGGTGTGCTCTTTACCTTTGACACGATGATCTTCAACCTTGTGATCGCTGCCATCACCCTCATCGCCATCCACGAGATCTATATGGCCCTCGGCTTCGAGAAGAAGGACTGGCTGCTGTACGCCGTCAACGTGCCGTATACGCTGCTGATCATGCTGTCCAGCTATTCCGTCTGGCGGGCGCTGGTCATGCCGGCTTCGTTTCTGCTCGTGCTGTTCTACGCCATCTATCTCGTGGTGCGCAACGGCACCATCAGCTTTGCGAAGACCAGCGGTCTTGTGATGTTTTCGGGCATCGTGATGTTCTGCTTCTATTCGTTCATCCGGCTGAAGGAGCTGCTGCCTGTGGCGGAATACGGCTATGATGCGATCTTTTTCATCCTGCTGATCCTCTGCTTTGCCTGGGGCGGCGACACCTGCGCCTACTTTGCAGGCCGCGCCTTCGGCAAGCACAAGCTCTGCCCCGTGGTCAGCCCCAAGAAGACGGTCGAAGGTGCCATCGGCGGTGTGCTGGGCACGATGGTCTGCGGCGTGGTCGTCACGGTGATCTACTCCATCGCAGCCGACCGACTGGAGGCTTTTACCCGCTCGAACATCGGCGTCTCGATGTATGTCGTCATTGCGCTGCTGGCCTGTGTGGCGGCGGTGCTGGGCATCTACGGCGACCTGTTCGCCAGCGTGGTCAAGCGCCAGTGCGGCATCAAGGACTACGGCACCATCTTCCCCGGCCACGGCGGCATCCTGGACCGCTTTGACAGCGTCATGTTCATCGCACCCTTCGTCACGATGGTCATCATCGCTGTGTTCTATCGCTGATTTGCTCAATTTAGGAGGAAACACGATGTCTAAAAAAATCACTCTGCTGGGCTCTACCGGCTCCATCGGCACCCAGAGTCTGGACGTTATCCGCGCACAGGGCTATGAGGTGTTCGGCCTGTCAGCCCACAGCCATGTGGAGAAGATCCTGGAACAGATCGAAGAATTCCACCCCCGGTACGTCTGCATGACGGACCCCGGCGCAGCGGCCCGGCTGGACGCTGCACTGGCAGGCCGCGCCCAGGCCCCCCGGCTGCTGACCGGCCCGGAGGGCCTCAAGGAGCTGGCCGCGATGGACGGCCCCGATGTGGTGCTGAACAGCGTGGTCGGCATTGCCGGTCTGGGCGCCAGCCTGACCGCCATCGAGAGCGGCCATGACCTGGCACTGGCCAACAAGGAGAGCCTTGTCACCGGCGGCCATCTGGTCACGCAGGCGGTGGCAAAACACGGCGTCAAGCTGCTGCCTGTGGACAGTGAGCACTCCGCCATCTTCCAGTGTTTGCAGGATAAGGAGAGCGCCAAGAGCCTGACCAAGATCCTGCTGACGGCTTCCGGCGGGCCCTTCTTCGGGATGAAGACCGAGGAGCTGCGCGGCAAGACCAAGGCCGATGCCCTGAAGCACCCCAACTGGAACATGGGGGCCAAGATCACCATCGACTCCGCCACCCTGATGAACAAGGGTCTGGAGCTGATCGAGGCCGTCTGGTTGTTCGGTCTGCCCCCGGAGAAGATCCAGATCGTGGTCCAGCGCCAGAGCGTCGTCCACTCCGCCGTCCAGTACAGCGACAACTCCATCATCGCGCAGCTGGGTGTGCCCGATATGCGCATCCCCATCCAGTACGCACTGACCTACCCGGCCCGTGTGCCGGGCGTGGTGCCGGAGCTGGATTTCACCACCCTCAAGCTGCTGACCTTCGATGTGGCTGACGAAGAGACGTTCCGCTGCCTTGCGGCCTGCAAAAAGGCCATCAAGAAGGGCGGCCTCGGCCCCTGCGCCGCCAACGGTGCCAACGAAGAAGCTGTCAAGCTCTTCCTCGAAGACAAGATCGGATTTTTGGACATCGGCCGTCTGGTGGAGGCTGTGGTGGACAGCGACCGCTACGGCGGCGACTACACGCTGGCCGACGTGTATGAGTGCGACAGAATGGCCCGCGCCTTCGTGCGCAGCCACCTGTAAGCGCGAACGGCTTATAAAATCATTTTTGGAGAAGCTATGTCTTTTATCATTACCCTTTTGGCTGCGGTGTTCGTGTTCAGCGCAGTGATCGCCATCCACGAGTTCGGCCATTTTGCAGTTGCCAAGCTCTGCGGGGTGCAGGTCAACGAATTTTCCATCGGCATGGGGCCTGTTCTGCTCAAAAAGACGCAGAATGGCACCCAGTACAGCCTGCGGGCGCTGCCGGTGGGCGGATTCGTGGCGCTGGAAGGGGAGGAGAGCCCAGAGAGCCAGCAGGCGGAGAAAGGGGAGCGTCCCGATGCGGAACCCCAGACGCCCCCTTCGTGCGCTGACGCGGACGGTTCCCCGGATGGAGGAGCCGGGAACGAGGAAGCACCGGCGCAGCCTGTCGGCAAGCCGCTGAACGAGGCGGCGGTCTGGCAGCGGGCCCTCATCATGGCAGCGGGTGCGTTCATGAACTTCCTGCTGGGATTCGTGGTCATGGTCGTCCTCATTGCGGCACAGAGCGAACCCATCACCAGCCGGGTCATCTACGCCATCGACGATGGTGCCCTCTGCGGCCAGACGGGTCTGGAAGCAGGGGATAAGGTGCTGGCCGTCAATGGCCGCCGGTGCTTTGTGGCGAACGACATGCTCTATGAGCTGATGCGCACCGAGGACTACTCCGCCCGCTTCACCGTTCTGCGCGGCGGCGAAAAGGTGGAGCTGCCCTGCGTCCGGTTCGACACCTGGCAGGATGACAGCGGCGAGACCCACATGAGCCTCGGCTTTACGGTCTATGGCATCCGGAAAACACCGACCAACGTGGTAAAAGAAGCATGGAACAGTGTGCTCTATTATGGGCGCATCATCTTCACCTCCCTGATGGACCTGCTGCGGGGCCGGGAGAGCATCAACGACCTCTCCGGCCCGGTGGGCATCGTGACGGCCATCGGGCAGGCGGCCAGCTACGGCTGGCAGGACCTGCTCCAGCTGCTGGTGCTCATCACCGTGAACCTGGGCATCTTCAATCTGCTGCCCTTCCCGGCATTGGACGGCGGCAAGGTGGTGTTCCTGCTCATCGAGGGCGTTACAGGCCATGCAGTGCCGGAAAAGATCCAGAGTGGGCTGACGCTGGCGGCGTTTGCGCTGCTCTTTGGCCTGATGCTCTTCGCAACATACAATGATATCCTCCGGCTCATCACCGGGGCGGTCTAAAGAAAGGAAAATGACAATGCGGCAGCTGAAACGAGAAGTAAAGATCGGCAATGTGACCATCGGCGGAAACAATCCCATCGCGGTGCAGACCATGCTGAATGTCCCGGTGGAGGACATCGAGGGCAATGTGGCGCAGGCGAAGCGCTGCGAGGCGGCGGGCTGTCAGATCCTGCGCGTGACCTGCCCCAGCGCAGCAGACGCCAAGTGCATCGAGGCCGTCAAGAATGCGGTGAACATCCCCATCGTGGCGGATATCCACTTTGATTACAAGGCTGCACTGGCCTGCGCAGACGTGGGCGTGGATAAGATCCGCATCAACCCCGGCAACATCGGCGATGACGACCGCGTCAAAGCTGTGGTGCAGGCCTGCCAGCAGAAGAACATCCCCATCCGCATCGGCGTCAACGGCGGCAGTCTGGAAAAGCACATCCTGGCCCGGTATGGCGCACCCGTGCCCGAAGCCATGGTGGAAAGTGCGCTGTATCACGTCCGCCTGCTGGAAAAGTTTGATTTCAACAACATCGTCATCTCCATCAAAAACTCCAACGTCCCCCGCATGATGGAGGCTTACCGCCAGCTGAGTGCCGTCACCGATTACCCGCTCCATGTGGGCGTCACCGAGGCGGGCACCTACCAGATGGGCCTGCTGAAGTCCGGCATGGGCATCGGCGGGATGCTGCTGGAAGGCATCGGTGACACCATCCGCGTCTCGCTGGCTGCGGAGCCGGAAAAGGAAGTGGAAGCGGGCTACAACATCCTGCGCGCGGTCGGCTTCCCGGTGGCCGGCCCGGAGGTCATCACCTGCCCGACCTGCGGCCGCACCCAGTACCCCTGCACCGAGATCGCCAACGAGGTCGAAAAGCGGCTGCAAGGTTACAAGAAATCCATCAAAGTGGCCGTCATGGGCTGCGTGGTCAACGGCCCCGGCGAGGCCCGCGAAGCCGATATCGGCATTGCCGGCGGCAAGGGCGAGGCCGTTCTGTTCATCCACGGCCAGCCTATCAAGAAGCTGACCGGGGATAATATCCTCGACCAGTTCATGGATGAGATCTATAAGATCTGACGGAGAATCTGAACCATACGCTGCTGCGCTCTTTTGAGAAAGAACGCAGCAGTTTGTGCTGTCAACGCATCGACCAAAGGAGTACCATTGTGACACCACTCGTATCCCAGCTGTGGCCGCAGTTCATGGCGGACCCGGATTTCGCGTCCTGCTTCGGGCGCGTTGTCGTAGAGCATGCCCAGATGCTGCGGCAGGAGCGGCAGGTCATCTTCACCCTGCGCAGCTCCGCTCCGTTGGACAAGGGGCTGTGTGCGCGGCTGACGGCCTCACTGCAGCCCGATTATGAGGGCTTCGAACTGCGCATCCACAACCTCTTCGGCTATCCCTCACTGAACGAAACGGCCCTGCGGGAGCTGATGGAGGAGATGAAGCGGGATGGTGTGCCCATCAACGGCTTTCTGGACCGGTGCACCATCCGTATCACCGGGCAGAACATCGCCATCGGCGTCTGCCACGGCACCAAATTCTTGCAGGAGATGGAGTTTGAGCGCCTGCTGGCCGAGCGGGTGGCGGCGCACACCGGTGTCAAGCCCAAAGTCACCCTGACCAGTGCGGTGGGCGAAGCCGAACTGCGCCAGATGGAGGAAAAACTGGAGCGCAAGATCGCGCCGCCGGTGGTCAAGTTCGAGAAAAAGAACACCGCTCCGTCCATCAAGGTGGACGGCCTCGACCTCACCGACAAACCCGTCACCATCTTCCACGGAAAGATGTTTGCCCCCAAGAACCTCACGCCCCTCAAGGAGCTGGGCGGCGAGGGCGGCAAGTGCATCATCTGGGGCGACGTCTTCTTCACGGAGGTCAAGGGCAATTACCGCAAGATCTACACCGTTTCCATCACCGACTACACCGGTTCCATCAACCTAAAGATCCGCGCGCAGGAAGGGGAGGACTGCTCGAAGTGGGAGTCCATCGCCAAGGGCACCACCATCATTGTCCGCGGCGACTGCTCGTATGACAAATATGAACATGACTACATCGTGTATCCCTACGACGTGCTGTTCGTTGAGCGGAAAAAGCGGGAGGACCACGCCCCGGTCAAGCGGGTGGAGCTGCATCTGCATACCAAGCTGTCCAGCATGGATGCGTTCTGCGACCCCGGCGGCATCGTCCGGCTGGCCCATCGGATGGGGCACCCGGCGATCGCCATCACCGACCACGGTGTCTGTCAGGGCTACCCGGAAGCCATGCTGGCGGCGGACGACATCCATAAAAGCGACCCGAACTTCAAGCTCATCTACGGCTGCGAGGCCTATTTCGTGGACGACATGATCCCCTGCGTCTACGGTGTGCAGGATGCGCCCCTGACGGGGGAGTTCTGCGTGTTCGACACCGAGACCACCGGGCTGGACCCCAACGTGGAGTACCTGACCGAGATCGGCGGCGTCATCGTGAAAAACGGCGAAGTCGTGGAGGAATTTGACACCTTCGTCAAACCCGGCAAGCCCATCACACCCAAGATCACCGAGTTGACCGGCATCACCAACGAGATGGTCGCCGATGCCCCCAGTGAGGCCGAGGCATTGCAGGCGTTCCTGGATTTTGCAGGCGGGCGCATTCTGGTGGCCCACAACGCCCACTCGTTCGACATCCGCTTCCTCCGCATCGCGGCCAAACGGAGCGGCATCTCGTTTGAACCGACCTATATCGACACTTTGACCATGGCGCAGGCCATGTACCCCGGCTTGCACAACTACAAACAGGGCACCATCAACAAGCATCTGGAACTGCCCGCCTACGAGGCCCACCGCGCCTGCGAGGATGCCGGGGCGCTGGGCCGCATTTTCTGCGTGATGCTGAAGGATCTGGAAGAAAAGCAGGTCACGGCCGTCAGCGACATCAACACCGGCCTGGGCGGCAACCGTGAGGTGCTGAAGAAGAAATACTACCACCTCATCATTCTGGTCAAGAACCAGATGGGCCTGAAAAATCTGTACAAGATCGTCAGCGAGGCCCATGTCAACTACTTCTTCAAAAAGCCCCGTGTGCCCCGCAGCCTGCTGAACAAGTACCGCGACGGCCTCATCCTGACCTCCGCCTGTGAAGCAGGCGAGCTTTACCGCGCCATCGTGGAGGGACGCTCCTACGAGGAATTGAAGAAGATCGCGGCCTATTACGATGTGCTGGAGATCCAGCCGCTGGGCAACAACGCCTATATGGTCCGCGAGGGCAAGGTGGACAGCGAGGAGGTCATCAAGGATTTCAACCGCACCGTCATCCAGTTGGGCGAAGACCTGCACAAGCCGGTCATCGCCACCGGCGACGTCCATTTTACCGAGCCGGAAGACGCCATCTACCGCTCTGTCCTTCAAGCGGGCAATGGCTTCAAGGATGCCGACAACCAGCCGCCGCTGTTCTACCGCACCACCGAGGACATGCTGAAACAGTTCAGCTATCTGCCCAAAGAAAAGGCGTATGAGATCGTTGTGACCAACCCGCGCAAGATCGCGGCTTCCATCGACGGCAATGTCCGCGCCATCCCACGCGGTACCTACCCGCCCAGCATTGAGGGTGCAGAGCAGCAATTGCGCGATGCAACGTGGGAACACGCCAAGCGGGATTACGGCGACCCGCTGCCGGAGATCGTCGAGAAGCGGCTGCAAAAGGAGCTGGATTCCATCTGCGGCCATGGCTACGCGGTCCTGTACGTCATCGCGGTCAAGCTGGTGGCCTACTCCAACGCGGGCGGCTATCAGGTGGGCAGCCGTGGTTCGGTCGGCTCGTCGGCTGTGGCCCACTTCTCCGGCATCTCGGAGGTCAACAGTCTGCCGCCCCACTACCGCTGCCCCAAGTGCAGACACAGCGAGTTCATCACCGACGGCAGCGTGGACGACGGCTTCGACCTGCCGGATAAAAACTGCCCCCACTGCGGCACCCGGATGCTCGTGGACGGCCACGACATCCCGTTCGAGACCTTCCTGGGCTTTTACGGCGACAAGGAGCCGGATATCGACCTGAACTTCTCCGGCGAGTACCAGTCCAACGTCCACCGCTACACCGAAGAGCTGTTCGGCAAGGCCAACGTCTTCAAGGCCGGCACCGTGTCCGGCATCCAGGACAAAACGGCGTATGGCTACGTCAAAAAATATCTGGAAGAGCGGGGAAGAACGGTCAACCACGCCGAGGAGAACCGCCTGACGCTGGGCTGCACCGGCGTCAAGCGCACCACCGGCCAGCACCCCGGTGGCATGGTCGTCGTGCCCGACACCTACGAGATCTACGATTTCTGCCCCATCCAGCACCCGGCCGATGACGTGGCGGGCGGCCTGCTGACCACCCACTTCGAGTTCAAATACCTCCACGATACTCTGCTCAAGCTGGACGAACTGGGCCACGATATGCCCACTTTTTACAAGTATTTTGAGGAGTACACCGGCATCCCGATCGACTCCATCCCCATGAACGACCCCAAGGTGTACAGCCTGCTGACCAGCCCGGAAGCGCTGGGCGTGACGCCGGAGCAGATCGACAGCCAGACCGGCACCTTCGGCATCCCGGAAATGGGCACGAACTTTGTGCGCGGAATGCTGGTGGAGGCCCGGCCCAAGAACTTCTCCGAGCTGATCCAGATCTCCGGCCTGTCCCATGGCACGGATGTCTGGACCAACAACGCCGATGAGCTGATCCGCAGCGGCACCTGCACCATCGCCGAGGTCATCGGCTGCCGTGACAGCATCATGCTCTACCTGCTCCGCAAGGGGCTGGAACCGAAGATGGCATTTGATATCATGGAGGCCGTCCGTAAGGGCAAGGTGGCCAAGGGCGGCTTCAAGCCCGGCTGGGAAGAAGCCATGCGGGAGCACGAAGTCCCGGACTGGTACATCGAGTCCTGCCGGAAGATCAAGTATATGTTTCCGAAAGCCCATGCGGTGGCCTACCTGATGTCGGCCATCCGGCTGATGTGGTTCAAGATCTATCGCCCCCAGGCGTTTTATGCGGTCTACTTCACGGTGCGCGGCGACGACATCGACTACGAAGCCGCTGTGGGCGGTGCCGCAGTGGCCCGCGCCCACATGAACGAGGTCAAGCGCCGCCTGAAGGAAGAGAAAAACGCCAAGGACGAAGACGTCCTCGTTTCGCTGCAGCTCGTCAACGAGATGCTGGTGCGCGGCTATGAGTTTCTGCCCATCGAACTGGGCAAGAGCCGCGGTTCCAGCTACATCGTGGAGGACGGCAAAGTCCGTCTGCCGTTCTCGTCGCTGAAGGGTCTGGGCGGTGCCGCCGCCGACGCACTGGAAAAAGCGACCATCCAGGGGCAGGAGTATCTGTCCATTGAGGAATTGCAGCAGGCGTCCGGTGTCAGCAACGCCATCCTGGACCGCCTGCGCCAGGTGGGTGCCCTCGGCGACCTGCCGGAGAGCAGCCAGGTGAGCTTTTTCTAAACTAATAAAAAACATCTGTAGTCTACTTCGTTGAAGAGAAGCACTTGAAGTGCACCACGTCAAGTAGACAGAAAAATATTAAGAGCGACGTCAGTATGCGGTTGACGTCGCTCTTTGTGCGCCTTTCGGCGCGGCTGGTATTGTGGCCCCTATGGGGCCGTTCTGCATACCACGCGTTTCCACGCGGGGTTATGATTTGTACCGATTATTCCGGTTTGACCTGCAGCTCCTGCTCGCAGTAGATGCAGCGATACTTGCCGTTGGAGCTCAGCTCAAAGATCTGGTCGCACTCTTCCTCAATGGAGGAGATGCAGCGCGGATTTTTGCACCGCACGATGTTGACCAGACGCTTGGGGGGCTGGGGCTTCTCCTTCTTGACCGCCTTGCCATCCTGGATGATGGTCACGCTGATGTTGGGGTCCAGGTAAGCCAGGACGTCCAGATTCAGCCAGGAAGCATCGCCCTCCACCTTGATGATGTCTTTGCGGCCGCATTCGGCCTTGTGGGAGCGGGCGTTCTGGATCAGAGCCACATTGGCGGTGCGGTTGCCCTTGATGCCCAGCAGATCCATCAGGCCCATGGCGGTGCCTGCCTTGATGTGGTCGATCACGATGCCATTCTGGATCTCATCAATGTTCAGCATTTCAATATTCCTCCTTGGTTTTGGGGTCGGTCAGACCCAGCAGCGTCATGATGAGCGCCATGCGGACGTAGACGCCATTCTGCACCTGCTCAAAGTAAGCGGCGCGGGGGTCGTCGTCCACGTCCAGTGCGATCTCATTCACGCGGGGCAGGGGATGCAGCACGGCCATGTGTTCCTTGGCCAGCGCCATCTTGTCGCTGGTCAGGATGTAACTGTTTTTCAGGCGGACGTAGTCTTCCTCGTTGAAGAAGCGCTCCTTCTGCACACGGGTCATATAGAGGATGTCGAGCTCCGGCATGGAGTCCTCTAGGCTGCGGGTCTCGCGGTAGGCGATGCCGTTGGCTTCCAGCACATCCTTGATGATATAATCGGGCACACGCAGCTCTTCCGGGCTGATGAGCACGAAGCGGATGTTTTTGCAGCGGGCCATGGTCTTGATGAGGGAGTGGACGGTGCGGCCGAACTTCAGGTCGCCGCACAGGCCGATGGTCAGATCGTCCAGACGGCCCATCCGGGTGCGGATGGTCATCAGGTCGGTCATGGTCTGGGTGGGGTGCTGGTGGCCGCCGTCGCCCGCGTTGATGACCGGGATGCGGGAGTAGCGGCTGGCGCGCAGGGGCGCACCTTCTTTCGGGTGGCGCATGGCCACGATGTCGGCATAGCAGGAGACCACGCGGATGGTGTCGGCAACGCTTTCGCCCTTGGAGGCACTGGAAACGTTCTCACTCGGAAAACCCAGCACATGGCCGCCCAGGTTCAGCATGGCCGCCTCAAAGGAGAGGCGGGTGCGGGTGGACGGCTCGTAGAACAGGGTGGCGAGCTTTTTGTGGGCCGCGACGTCCTGGTAAGCAGCCGGGTCGCTGCGGATGCGGTCAGCCAGATCCAGCAGGGAAGTGATCTCTTCTGGGCTGAGATCCAAGGGGTCGATCAGATGGCGCATGGATTTTTACCTCCGTCAAAGTAATTTTCGCAGAATGGAAAAATCGAAGAAGTTGGTGTAATAACTCAACGAGCGCATGACCGGATGACACAGCCGGTTGAAACAGATCTCGTCGAGCAGCAGCATGGCCTCGCCCGGTGCCAGCCGCATGGCAGCGCGGATGGACTCGTCGCCGCAGCTGGCCTTCAGGTGCGCCACGTTGGACGAGATCTGCTGGCTGCACTCCTGCTCCAGAATATCGAACACGCCGCCGCTCAGGTCGATGCGGGTGTAGTCCCGGTTGCCAAACAGGACGCGGGGCAGATAATCGATGGAGTAGATGACCGGGGTGGTGTCGGCGAGGATGCGCTTTTTGATGCAGATCACCTCATCCCCCGGTTCAATGGCCAGGTCGCGGGCCAGCTCGGCCCCGGCGCGGATGGGATAGATCTGGATGCCATCGGCGTGGGGGTAGCTGCCAAAGCTGCGGATCAGCGGGTAGTATTCCAGCTTCTGGTCCAACCGGCTGCGCAGGTTGAGCACCGTGCGGTTGACCACGGTGCCGATGCCGCGCACCCGCTCGATGTAACCGGCGCGCTCCATCTCGCTCAGAGCATCGCGGATGACCGTGCGGCTGACGCTGAGCTGTGCAGCCAGATCGACCTCTGCGGGCAGACGGTCTGCGTCGGCGTAGCGCCCGGTGCGCAGTTCCTCCAGCAGGGCCGACACAATGCGGTCGCTGATGACGGCCCCGCCCAAGCGGATAGACGAAGAGCTGGAATCTTTCATAGGTTGTATCCTCCGGTTCACGGGCGGGAAGCTCCCGCCTGGACTTTCCGAAAAACTGCCCGGCAACCCCAAAGTTTTACTGGACAAATTTTCTTGTATTCATTATAACATAAGATGAGATGATTTCAAACGGCAATTCTACTGGAATCCGGAAGAAAGTATGATTTTATTTTGGAGGGTCTTGGAAATGGAACTTCTGCTGAACAAAGTGTGCGGTCAGCCCGCCGCACTTCCTGTTGCGGTGCGTCGGTGCGGCCCGGCGGACGACGCCGCGTTTTACGCGCTGCAAAATGAGGTGCGGGCCGCCATGCCGCACCCGGAGCAGTTCGTGCCCGACACACAGGAAAATATCACAGCCTATCTTGCACACGATCTGTGTCTGGGTGTGTTCGATGGAGAGCGGCTGGGAGCCTATTTCATCCTGCGCTACTGCGGGCAGAGCGAACACAACTATGCGGCCTTTTTGGGCATCCCGCAGGCCGAGTGGGACCACTGGGCCAATGCCGACAGCGCTGTCGTCCACCCGGACTGGCGGGGTAACGGCTTGCAGCGGAAGCTGCTGGAAGCCGCCCTGCCGCTTCTGCGGCCCGGCATCGTGGGCATCGGGGCCACCGTCAGCCCGGAAAATCAGTACAGCTTAAACAACGCGCTCGCCTGCGGCTTTACCATTGCGGCCCGCCGGGAGATGTACGGCGGCTATGACCGGTATCTGCTCGAAAAAAGAATATGAAAAAGCAGGGCTGCGGCGAACGCTTTCCAGAATGAAAGCTGCCGCAACCCTGTTCTTTTTTGAGTTTAAGCCGCGATCTTTACCGGCTGCCCTGCGTTGTTCATTTTGTGCCGCACTACCAGCAGGCAGGCGAGGTGGACGGAAGCGGTCAGGAGCCAGCTGATGGGGTAGCTGATGTACAGCGTGGTCGTGGAGCGGAACAGCTGGAAGATAGTGGCGATCCACACCAGACGGAGCAGGCAGCTGCCCACCAGACTGACGATCATGGGCAGGACGGAGTAGCCCCGGCCGCGCAGGCAGCTGGCCAGCGTGTCCATGATGCCGCAGAGAAAGTAGCTGGTGCAGATGACCTTCATCCGGGCCAGCCCGGCGGCGACAACCGTTTCATCGGTGGAATAGAAGTGGAGCAGCCCCTCACCGGCAAGGTAGGCACCGCCGCCCAGGACGATGCCGACCACCACGGCGCAGAGCAGGCAGTTCCGCATGACGCGGTCGAGGTTGTCATACCGGCGGGCGCCCACGTTCTGGCTGGTGAAGGTGACAGCAGCCTGAGCAAAGGCGTTCATGCCGGTGTAGATAAAGCCCTCGATGTTGGCAGCAGCCGAGTTGCCCGCCACGATCGTGGAGCCGAAGGAATTGACCGCCGACTGGATGACGACATTGGAGAGGCTGAACACGGTGCTCTGCAGACCGGCAGGCAGGCCGATCTTCAGGATCTGCACCAGCGCCCCCTTGTGGAAGCCCAGATGCCGCAGGTCGAGGTGAAGGGGGCCTTCTTCTTTCATGAGCAGGACGGTGACCATGAGGGCGGAGACCGTCTGGCTGATGATGGTGGCCAGCGCCACGCCCGCCACGCTCATCTGGAACAGGATGACGAAGACGAGGTTCAGCACTACATTGATGACGCCGGACACGGCCAGACAGTACAGCGGGCGGCGGGTGTCGCCCACGGCGCGCAGCAGCGAGGCGTTGAAGTTGTACAGCATGGTCATCGGCATCCCGATGAAGTAGATCTTCAGATACAGCGTCGAAAGGTCAATGACGTCTTCCGGGCAGGACATCAGTTCCAGCAGGCCGCGTGCCGCGAAAAAGCCGACAAAGGCCAGCAGCACACCGCTGACGAGGCCCAGCGTGACAGAAGTCTGGACGGTGTTCTGCACCCCGCGCTCGTCTTTGGCACCAAAGCAGCGGGCTGCGACGACGTTCGCGCCCAGCGAAAGCCCTACGAACAGGTTGACCAGCAGGTTGATGAGCGCACCGTTCGAGCCGACGGCGGCCAGCGCGGTGCTGCCCGCGAACCGTCCGACGACCACCACGTCTGCAGCATTGAACAGGAGCTGCAAAATGCTGGATGCTGCCAGCGGCAGAGAAAACAGGATGATTTTTTTCAGCAGCGGGCCGCTGGTCAAATCGCCCGTCCGGGTCAGTTGTGCCATGAATCGCTTCCTCCTTGCATCAGGCTGGGATCAAAAAATCGTTGTTTTTCATCAGAAAGCGCCGCCTTCCGGAGAGGGCGGCGCAATTTCTTATTATAGTCCCTGAAAACGTAAATTACAAGCAAAAATTGGATAAAATCGAGCCGAAAGGCTGCGTTTCCGGTGCGGACGGCTCAGCTCCGGATGAGCCGCCAGTGCTCCGGCGCGTCGTAGTCGGTGGTGAAGCCGTCGTCGGTGTACATCCGGTAGGCGGCAGAGCCTCCGTCCGGGAGATAACTCCACAGGGTCAGCTGCGTGTCGTCCAGCTGGGCGGTGTTGTCGGCCGGTGCTGCCACCGGCACGATGCAGCCGGGCCGGAGGAAGAGCAGCACTTCATCCAGCGCACAGCGCAGGTAGTGGTGCCCGGCGGGGAGGACTTCCTCGTCGTAGTCGTCCACGCTGCGCAGGCGGAGCATCTTCATGGGCTCCGGCAGATAGACCATCCGGCCATGGGTGTTTTGGGTGTAGATGGGCGCGGCCATCAGTCCTTCGCCGAGCAGGAGCTGGTCCTGCACCTCGCGGGCATCGGGGTCGGCGGGGTAATCAAAGGCCAGCGGGCGGAAGTAGGAGCCATTTTCAAGCGCCGCCTTCATGAATTCGCTGTACAGATAGGGCAGCAGGGCGTAGCGCAGGTGCAGCATCCGGCGGATGGCGGGCAGCATCTCCGGGAAGCGGTAGTATTCCTGCATCCGGGTCCCGATGGCGGCGTGGTTGCGCATCAGCGGGGTCAGGAGGCCGAATTCCAGCCAGCGCAGGGCAAGGTCCGGTGTGGTGTCAGAGCTGAAGCCGCACAGGTCGGCACCGGCATACAAAAAGCCGCACATCTGCACACTGGGCATCATCTGGATGTTGGCCAGCAGCTGCCCCCAGGAGGCGTTGTTGTCGCCCAGCCAGATGCCGCCGTACCGGTGCGAACCGATCACGCTGGAACGGCTGTACAGCAGCATCCGCTTTTCCGGGTGCTGTTTTGCGAAGGCTTCGCCCGCTGCGCGGGTCATGCTGCCGCCGTAGAGGTTGTGCACCCTGTCGTGACGGATCTTCTGGCCGTTCACTTCGTGGTAGAAGCTGGCATAGTCTTCGGGGCTGTTCATCAGGCCCATCGCGCCGCCCACGACCTGGCTGAAAAATTCCTCCTGCTCGATGTTGTCCTTTTCGCGCAGAGCGGCCATGGAGTCCAGAAAGGCCCGGAGCCGGTCCGGCGAGTAGAAGAGAGACGGTTCGTTCATGTCGTTCCAGAAGCCCTCGATGCCGAGGTCGGTCAGGACCTTGTACCGCCCGCCGAACCATTCCCGCACCTCTGGCCGCAGGAAATCGGCAAAGTAGGCCTTGCCGGGCCAGACCGCCGCCACGAAGGGGGTGCCGTCGGCCTTTTTGCAGAAGTAGCCTTTTTCCAGCCCCTCTTTGCAGGTCGCGTCGGCATCGTCGATGCGGACCCCCGCGTCGATGATGGGCACCAGCCGGATGCCCTCTGCCTTCAGCTCATCGGAGAGCTTTTTCAGGTCGGGGAAACGCTCCCGGTCGACGGTGAAATCGGCGTAGTCCTGCATGTAGTCGATGTCCATGCAGATCATATCCAGCGGCAGGCCGTTTGCCTTGTATTGGCGGGCGACCTCCCGCACATCTTCTTCGGTCTCGTAGCCCCAGCGGCTCTGCGCCAGACCGAACGCCCACTTCGGCGGGATGTAGCTGCGCCCGATGAGGGCACGGAACTCTTTGCATAGCGCGTTCTCGTCCCCGCCGGAGAGGACGTACAGCTCGTAGTCCGGCTCCTCAGTGTGGAAGCACAGCGTGTCGTGCCGTGTGTAGCCGATGTCATAATGGACTTTTCCGGGGAAATCCACAAAGAGACCGAAGCAGTCCTCCCCGTTCCGGATGAGCAGAAAATTGTGCGCACCATAGTACGAAAGCTTGTCCTCGGTGTGGTGCGATTCATCGGTGTTGTTGGCGATGTAATGCCAGCCGCGCTTGTTCAGCCCGCGGGGCATCTCGCCCAGGCCATAGACGACGCAGTCTTCCCGCATCCGATACGTCCAGCCTTCGGCGGCCGGGGTCAGAAAGGGAACGCTGCCTCCGCAGAGGGGGAGCACCTGCTCGACGCTCCCGGTGGGGATGGGATGCCCGAAAGAAAATCTCTGGATCATGATGGGACCCTCCTTTATGATAAAAAACTCACAACGTCATTCCAGTGGTATGATACGGCAGAACGCCGCCCGAAACAAGGGGCAAAACCGGCTGAAAAATGCAACAAAACCGGCGTTTGCCCGGCGGCGGGCTGCCCATACTCCGGATGCGGGTGTTCCGGAAAACCTTGCGCGATGAATTGAAAAATGTCGGAGAGCTTGGTATACTAGAACCGTTCCATCTACACCAACGAATAAGGGAGAGAAAGTTCTATGTATCGTAACGGCATCAAGCGGCTGCTGGCGGTCATCCTGTCGCTTTGCGGCATGATCGTGTTATCGCCGCTGCTGCTCATCCTCTGCATCGCCATCAAGGTGGATTCGCCGGGCCCCATCCTGTTCAAACAGAAGCGGGTGGGCATCCACAAACAGCATTTCAACATCCTCAAATTCCGCACCATGCGCATGGATACCCCGCATGATATGCCCACCCACATGCTCAAGGACCCGGACCAGTATATCACGCGGGTGGGGCATTTTCTTCGCAAAACGAGCCTCGACGAGCTGCCCCAGCTGTGGAATATCTTCGTGGGCGACATGGCAGTCATCGGCCCGCGCCCGGCGCTGTGGAACCAGTATGACCTGCTGGCCGAGCGCGACAAATACGGGGCCAACGATGTCCGTCCCGGCCTGACCGGCTGGGCACAGATCCACGGCCGCGATGAGCTGGAGATCAACGAGAAGGCCAAGCTCGACGGCTACTATGTGGAGCATCTGAGTTTCGGCATGGACGTGAAGTGCTTCTTTGGCACCATCGTCGCCGTGCTGGACCACGACGGCGTCGTCGAGGGCGGCACCGGCACCCTGCACGAAAAGAAAAAAGGGTAAGGGACAGCGCAAAGCGTGAACGAATGGGCCGCAGCGGGGAGAAGTTGCGGACGAAGATGGGGGTTTTGGGTTGATTTCTCCCACAAAAAGGCTATAATAAAAAAGTACACAAGAAATATCGTTACATCGTCACAAAAACCATGGTAATTTCACAAGACGTCTGATTTGACACCAGTTTGACACCAATTTCCTCGTCTACACCACAGCGGTGAACTCAGCGCAGTAGTCGAATCCGATTTTGAGTCTTAAACTAAAGGGCTACGATGTGACAATCTAAGCGCTCTCAGCGAAGTATTAAAATTGAAAATCGCATTTGAAACCATTAAGGCGCAGGTTGCCCTACGCCTTTTCTTGTATACTTCCTAATATGATAAAAGGAAATACACTTCCTCTATTGACAATAGAAAATGAGAAGCGTATAAAGAATACAAAGAATCTGAACATCAGTCGCCGCGTCCTCATATGCGTCGCGGCCACTGGCATCATTTCTGGACAGGGCCCAAAGCACAACCAGAAGAACGAAAACTTATCTTAAAATGGCTATCCCCGATGGCGATTGCGGCCAATCCGGAAGATATGCTTATCACATTCCACGAGGTGAAACAATGAACAACCCAACGATACTTGATATCGCACTCGGCTTCATTCTTCACAAACACAGCAAGGATGAATTTGGGCGTCGAAACAATAAAGCACAGGCCATCCGCGAAATGAGTGACGAAGAACTCGCGGCAGCATTAAATGAAATTGTGGCTCAACAGGATAATTGCCCGCAAACCGTAAGCGGCTGGAAAGAATGGCTGACAGAGAAAATAAAATGAATAAAATAGAAGTAATTTGTTGTAAGGACTGCGATCTTTGGAACGCATGGGATAAACATGGGAATCTGTGTAGCTGTGCCCACTTTACACAAGATGATACAGCGCCTGTATATACTAAACCTGACGATTTCTGTAGTTACGCAGAAAAGAAGTAAACGCTAAAAAATGGGGTACTGGTCCAATTAAGGATCAATACCCCATCTGTTTTTTATATCAGTTCAATATCACTCGGTTCAACATAACCCGATACATTTCATAACCCGATACATTTACTGAAATTGGATACTTGCTAATGCGGCTTTCAAGATTTGTCACTCGATACCGTCCATTGACGAGCTTTCCATCGTAGATATACCACTCACCCCGGCGCTTCATCCAGCAGTGAGTCTGGCTGTTTGAAAATAAAATTCCGTCTAATTTGATTTTATCTCCTGCACGAAGAGTATTCTGATATTCCATCAAAACGAACCCCATGTAGCTGGCCCACAGATACCGTCAGCACTTAAGCCATGCGACTTCTGATACTCGATAAGTGTAGCTTTTGTTCCGGCTCCAAAGATACCGTCCGCTTTTACGCCCAGATGCCGCTGCAGCACGGTGACTGTATACGAGATGCCGCCAGTGCAATCTTTCGCGCCCTGACGAATCGTAGGCATGATTTTACTCACCGATACATATGCAGTGCCAACCTTACTGATCCAGCGAGACTTCCAGCTCCGCATATCAACATGAACAAAGCCTCCTGTTAGCTGCACTCGGCTGTAATAACCAATGCCGCCCCGTTTCTGGAAATAAGGCATGGAAGCCAAGTATAGCGCAATTCGAATCGGATCAACACCTTTGATGATAATATCCGCCGCCGTACCCAAACAATGCTGACTGCGAGGACTGCCGCCGATGGAAATATTGTAAGAAGGGGAGCGGTAGCCGGAGTTGATATGGACAGGCTTGCCAAAATGAGCTCGCACCTGTTCAAGAATGTAGATAAGTTCTGTATCGATTAGAACAGTATCGCTGTGGTCAGAGCAGGCGAACTCATAGACGGAAAAATGAGCCGACACCTTTTTGTTCCAGTCTTTCTTCATTGAATATGTATTTACTGCCATAAGGAATCACCTCAGTCTTTCTTTAGCTCATCCTTAATTTTATCGTTCTGGATCTCCATCTCTTTGACAGCTGCTTCAATCATCGTGTCAATAGTCGGAGTGATTTTTACTCCAAGGCGAACCAGAGCATCTTCAACATACTTCTTCTTATCAGCCTTATCAATTGCACCAGTTGCACCCAGCTTCTCAGCGGCACGAACAGCAATCTGCACCAGCTTATAGACACCGAGCTTCTTCAGGTAGGGGATGCCATATGCCATAAATGCAGTACCAACGCTGGCAACAACCAGACGAACGATAACGGAAACGAGTTCATTGATAATGTCCATCATAATAAACCTCCTGATTTTGATAAAACCCGATAAAGTGAAGAGTTTCACCTTCGTTTGAATCTGGTAAAATTCTTAATTGTCTATCAGGTGATTTAATGTTTTCTTTAGGTTTGATAGTTTTAATTTCTGGAGGACGTATCCGCCCAGATAGCATTTTGTATCTCATAAAAATAAAAAGTCCCGGCGACACACAGCCAACCGGGTTATGTATCAAATATCTTTTGAACTTTGACCATCGATCAGATAACTTTCAAGAGCAGCCTTTGCTTCCTTCATCGGGTCGATCGCGTTACCGTCGATACCGTGACTAAGTAACGCCAGAAGAGCTTTCATCATTACATTGATGCCATGCTCGCTTTTGTTGACGCGCTGTTCAACACCAGCGATTTTACGGCCATGGTCTTCGATAATGATATCCTGTTCTTTCTGGTGTTCTTCCAGTGACAAAATTCTAGAACGATATAAGTCCAGAACTTCTTTGTCATTCTTGAGTTTGCGGTCTACATCTTCGAGATGCTTATCATGGTCGTTCAGCTTTGTATTCTGTTTCGTGTCCGGTTCCTTTGCCTTCTTGATTGCGCTGAGAATAACGGCGACGGCGGCTGCAATTGCTGTGATCCCTCCACAAACACCAAGGATCGATGTCCACAACTGTTCGATGGTAAAACTATAAATGTGTGGGTCAGCATTTAATAATCCAATCATTCTGTAGCGTCACCTCCTCCAGCAGTAGAACCGCTAGTGGTATCATTTTTGGGCGTCAGCGTTTTATTCAATGCGGCCAGTTGCTCAGCAATTTTCTGCAATGCAGTCACGATGGATTTTGTATTGGTCGTACAGTTCGTATCAAATGTCTGGATTGCTGCGGTAAGCTCCTTCCCGGTCTCATCGAGGATAAAAGGCTTTAGTATTTCCTGTGCCATAATTTCTCCTTTTTATTGACAATTTTCTAACAACGTGATAAAATGAAACTGCACAATCTCGTCGAGCGTGCATATTTCCTTTTACTATTTTGTTGTATGGAGAGAGTCTCTATGGTTTGTCCATTGCCATAGGGGCTCTTTCCATTTTTATGTGTATTTACTTTGGCTTGCATACTGTACGCCAATGATAATGTGGTTTGTCCTCGTGGAACAACAAATGTCGCAGCCAATCGTCAACATAGATGCACAATAGCGCAAGGAAGAACCATAGCACAGTGAATGGAAGACAGATTTGACCCAGTAGATTGAAGGGCAGGGAAGAGTAATCCCAGATATGCAAACCCATCATCAGGTTCAACGGGATGCCTACTACCAGCTCCATGCCGGTTACAAATAGCGCTCCGACGAGACCTTGTTTCCACATCGGCATTTCCCACGGAATATAATTGTTCAGCCCACCAATGATCACAAAGCAGATACCGCCCACAACAGCCATCGTCCAGTGCGAATGTCCACGCCAAAGAATTTCAATGCAATAATAAAGCGCTCCTCCAATCAGGAAGAGCGCGATACATTTTGTGAATTCTTTATATTTTATTCTGATACCATTCATGAGACGACCTCCTTACCGGCCTCTGCCAAATATGCGGTCAGCACAGGATCGTATGTGATTTCAATAGCGTCCAGTTCTGCCTGGGTCGTACATTCTTTGATAGCCAACTCCAGTTCTTGCTGACGAGATACAAATGGCTTTACATAAGCGCCGATTGCCAGCGCAAGTGCTGCCAATTCTTCATAAGCCCATTCTACGCATTCATCTCCGGTCGAATTCCACGTCAGCTTGAATGGTTGCCCGGCGGTGGCAGAGATTTGATACAGCGCCAAATTCGAGGTCAGTAATGCCTGTTTCTCAGTCGTAACACTGTAATACTTTCCATCTGACCACTGAATCGGGTGTGCAGCCAGATATGCAGACAGTACCGTTTTTGATTCAGAAATTTTGTCTTCTTTACGAGGTTTGAGAGCTTCTTCTTCGGTTGGAACCGTACCTGATTCAATAATCTCATAGCGGTCTTCTTTATCATCAATCGCCCAAAGAGCACTGCCTGGCAACGTAGAACTATTATGGTCGTTTACACTTGTCGCCATCGCAGAGTATTGGTCGCATTGTTCTTGCGTTTCGACTGGTTTCATGATGAAATATCCAACTTTAATTTCTTCGTCCAAATTTTTCACCTCTTCTTTCTAATAAAATAACACTCATTTCCAAGTGCCAACTGCAATCCACTGAACATCGTTGTATGAAGTGCCATGTCTTGCATAAGAAAAGCCAGTTGTAGAGCGGCCAGTTATATATGGGGCGTTATTTGATGATACAGTTACAGTCAGCGAAAGACTATACTGTGAATTATTGAATGCAACTGGGAAACTTGTACTGCCAGAATGATCGGATTCTTTATAAAAACCCCAACACATTTGAGTACCATTGCCAAACCTAACATAATAAATACCAGAACCAGTTTTGCCTGATGCGGTGACACCTTGCTCAGCAGTAGCAAACTGACTTTTGTGCACAGCCCTCAGTTCATAACCATTCCAACCAGCAAGCCAAGTATAATCGCCATAACTCATACCATTTTTTGAGTAAGCAAATGTTGTATTTGAAGAGTTACCTATGTCTTTTACATATGTAGAGTATGTGGCCGTGTTCACCGTTTGATCTCTAATCGTTGCAGAAGTGATGATAGTACCGGCTTGAGCAGGGAGGTAAACTTGAGAAGTCTCGTTTTTGCCAGCACTGTAATTTGAATCTGTGCTATAATTAAAAATCAATCTCTCTTCACCGCCAAGATTACCTATTGTCCAGTAACCGTTCTTTGTCGCCATAGCAGCAACGGCACCATAAGACCAATCACCTGCATAGCTACTTCTTATTGCAGCACGGTCCCTATCACCAATCCAAGAACCGCCAGTGGATTTTATAATTTGTCCGCTCATCATGCCACCACTCAAAGGTAGATAATTCCCAAGTCCAATCCAACTACGCACACCAGCTTTTGAAGCAGTGTGAATCTTCATATCAGACGTGTAGCCAGCAATGTAGGCTAACGTATTCTCGTCCAAATCAGAGCCTGACCAACCAATTTTGATTGTATTGTTAGCGTTGTTGTAGTCTCGAACACCAGTAGTGGCGACCTCGGCGGTTGAAGCATTATTTGCAGTTGAAGCGGCATTTACTTGTGTTGTGCTCCAGAGTGAACCATATCCAGAACCAATACTTGTCATCCATGTGCCATTACTGATTGTGAAATCGGACGATATAACATAAGCTTCTGTATTTGAATAATCACTATATTGCCAGAATAGATACCCCGTCTTGCCATCTGCAGAAATATAAACTTTATAAGCATCACCATGGATAACGCTTCCACTATTTTGTGGCCCCCAATATTTTATTTCAGAGTATGCGTTTGCTTGACTAATAGTGCTGGTGTTATTACCCATACAAACAGAAACAATGCCAGCACCTTGGTGTCTGCTTTTTACAATCATAACACATCTATAGTTAGACCATTTACCAAAAGTTACTTGCCCGATTAAACGGTAGCCGGTTGTATTGCCGTTGCCACCGGTAAAAGTAACTGTCGGATTAAGACTATTTGCAGCTGAAGCAGACCGAACATTCAAATTTGGTTCATCGCTGGTGTCCAGTACTCTATATTTGCCTTCATTTTGATAAAACCGTCCGTCAAGAATCATACTGAGTTGCCCACCTGTTGGACAGTCTCTGCGGAATGCAAAATCGCCACCGGTGCTATCGCTCTCGCCATGAACGAATGTGCCAGTTTGAACGCCCCAACCTTGGCTAGAACGAGAGGAAAGACCAGATAAAGAGTTTGCGGTGCCTGCAGTTGTGGCATTACCTAAAAGAGAACCAATTATTGGGCCACCTGCAACTTCAAGACTACCTTTATTTGCGGTGAGACGAATATCATAGTCTACATCACCACTATTGTCAGCATGAAAATCAACATACTTGCCCAATTCTGTAACACCGGTAGTTGCTACAGTAGGGATTGTACCCCAAGTGCTAGAGGTTCCGTCGGTAGATGGAAATAAACCACCAAGCTTTAATGCGTTATCTGCTGTACCAATTAAATTTGCATGTACTCCATTTGTGTCGATCTTAGCAATAAGGACGCCGTCTCCAGATTCTTGCACATAAGAATCTTTTGTTTTATAGAAGTTCCAAACACCACCGTATTCATAAAAATTACAATAATCTCGACTTGGAATGCCAAGCTGGATACCATGAGCTTTTATTTGCGCGGTCCCTCTTATGTCATGACTCGTCTCGCCAGTAATCATCGGAACCTGAAGATAACTCCCTGTTATAGCAGTGTTCCCAGTGACAGTGCCACCACTCAGCTTTAAATACACACTATCTGCTTTCCCTCTAATATAGTTCCATATCGTAGAAAACTTCACACGACCAAACTGATTCGTGCCATCGGTATCCTGCCGCATAAAATAGGTATCATCAGTGGGGGTGGCGGTCCAAACAGAAAGCTTTGAGAGCAAACCGTTCGCTCCCGCTTCGTTGTTGTCTACCTTACTGTTCAGCCTACCATCCATTTCAGCTTCAGTATAGTACCTATCATCATGGCTGTGGTTACTTGCAGCATAACTGCCTTTAGGCTGATATACACTATCTGCTTTGCTCTTAATATATGTCCACAGCGTACTAATTGGACGACGATAATAAGAAGCTGTTTTACCATCATTATGTTGACTAATAAAAACAGTTGCGTCATTGGGGATGCCATCGGCGGTGCTTAGTTTATTGATAAGTCCGTTCGCTCCCGCCTCAGTATTATTCACTTTGCCACTGAGTTTACTATTCACCTCAGCCTCGGTATAATACCTGTCGTCGTGGTTATGCGCTTCAACAGGGAATGTCGTCGGCTTATCTCTCACATTTCCCCATGCAACACTATTTGCACTGTCTGCTGTTCCGGCAGTGGTTGCCCGCTTAACTGTTTTATCAGCATCTGCAGTATTATCTACCTTGCCCAATCCAATCTCAGCCTTAGTGTAGCTCGGCTTTGTTGCTGCCTTTGCCCACGGATATACATCACTTGCAGGCATCGAGGTAGGAAAGTCAGTGATATCTGCTTTTCCGTGCTGGTGGTTTTTCGCCGCAAAGAAATCTTGCGCCTTTGTTTTGATGTATTCCCATAGCACTACTAACTTGCGCCGGTAATAATGCGACTGCGTAATGTCCGTATCCTGTGTGATGATCTCCACATCATCATTTAAAACGGTCGAACTTCCGACAGGCAGCTTTGCGATAGATTCATCTAAATCGATAGTTTTATCATTCAGCAGTGTCCAGTTACCACCCAAGAACACATACAGTTTATCAGGCTTTAGATAATAGATTTTTTCGGCTAGAGGAGCCAATGGTAAGTCACTCACAACCTCTAAATCGCTTCCGATTTTTACATGAGCCGTAGCAGTATCTCGATAGGCGTTTCCCGTGTCAAGGCAAACAATAAGCTGTCCATCAATTACAGGAGTCGAATCGAGCTGTGATTGCGCAATTTCGCGCAGAGATAAATTTGACATCAGAAAACTCCTTTTCGATAAAAAATAACCCTGCACTCCATTACAGAATGCAGGGATTCATATTAGATTATTATGTATCAGCGCTTGCGCCGGTATCATCAATCGGTTTCCAAGTCAGAGCTTTTTCAACCACCTTCACGCGGCCATCCATTGCAGTATTCAAACCATCTGTATAGGTTTTAGCCCCAGCGAGAGCAGCGTCAGCCTTCTTGGTAGCATCCGCAGCAGCAACAGAAACAGCATCATCATGAGAATTCTTCAATTCGGTCTGCGACACTTTTACGTTCCATGCTTCACGTTCTGCTGCAGTGATATGCACAGTTGTGTCCTTCGCATGAGTATTAAGTGCATCCTGAATGGTTTTGACCTTGGTATCAACTTCGGTCTTTGTGTACGCATCAGGCACAGAAACATACAGACCATCTTCCTCAAGCGTTAGCGTATTATTTGCTTTTGCAGAAACCTTCACTGCGACACTGATCTTATTATCTGCAGAAACAGTCACCTCAGCGGACGGGGTTGCAACACCTGTATAAATATCAATCAGTGAGCCAACCGGAATCTTGATGACATCGCCACTGGTAAGTGTCAGTTCAATGTTCTTGTCCTTGGTATTATAAGTACCGTTCTTTACCACCAGATCCTTACCCAGCGCAATCGTCAAAGTGTCGCCACCAAAGACTGGCAGTTTGATTGTGCGAGTCTCTGCATCATAGGTGGGCTCATGAACAACACCAGTCAGAGTAGTGGTAACAGGTTCATCACCCTTTGCCACACTCAACACACCAGCATTATAGGTGACATCTGTAACGAATTTACCCTTGATACCTTCCACTGCGGCAACCTTGGCATTGACATAATCGGCGACAGCCTTGGTGGTCGGAATATCATTGTCGGTTGCATCTGCCGGGATCTCTGTTACTGTCGATTTATTCAACTGTACAAATTCCACGCCGTTCCAGATGTGCATACTATAATCTGTCATGCGGAAATAGATGATACCCTGAATCTGACCAGTCGTCGGCAGAGCAGAGACCATCTTACTGGTTTTCGTGTATTCAGCAGTGCCTTTGAATAACTGTAATGTATCAGTCGTAAAGTACAGCGTGTCCATATCCTTGGGGGATATGGCATCATACCGTGCTTTCGTGCCATATGAAAATTTTACTTGTGCCATTTGTTCCTCCTTCTTTTTAGAATTCCGTCCACTGGAAATTTGTCTGACTCACAATAAACGGTTCAACTAAAAAGCGCCCCGTGGACGCACTTTGCTGTACGACCCACGGAGCGTATTTCCCTTTATTGTCTTTTATCATCACAGTCTGTCCAGCATACGAGTCTTCTGAATTGTTCAGCGCCTTGTTTGCTTCCGAGACTGTATTAAACATTAAATTTCGCGGACGAATCGTTTGAACGGATAAATCATCACGCACATACTTCAACTCAGAGGTATCTTTTGTAATGATCATGTCGCGTTCGTCAATCAGGCCAAGAGCAATGGCAGCATCAATATCTTCGTCATTGCCGTAGCCGAGTTTTGAATATTCTTTTGCCATCGTTGCCTCCTTATTAAGAAAGCGGATGGCTTAGAACGGAACCACCCGCATCGTATGAGAATCTGCACCAGAACCGCCGCCTGTGATTTCGACAGCATTTCCGATCTCCTTGCCATTCGATGTAAGCTGCAGGATGTTGTTTTGATATTTAATGTTGTCGGCTTTACCGTCCAAATTCGTATTCAGCTGGTCATACATACTCTTGTTCAGAGCGATAAGTTCCAGAATGCGCTGATCCAGAGAGGACAGGGCCTCGTCCGGAATCATTTCAGCCCAGTTATCGACGGGGATGATATGTACTACGCCGGGGCCAACTTTGCGCACACGCTGGATCGTCTGGCCTTTCTCTGTCATGTCCACCGTAGCAAATGTCAGCCACATCTGAATATCACCAGGTTCGCTGGTCAGATTCGTATCAAAAGGCAGAATGTATTCCAATCTATTCTTGTACAGCTCATTCGATTTTGTTAGAATTTCAGTTTTATAACGCTTACTGACAGGCAGAACATACTCCAACAGAACGGTATAATCCGCCATGTTTAGACCCTGCCAAGTCTGATCTGCAAGGAAGTGGAGGCTGTTTACCAGCTTGCTCCGTTCCATAATGCGCTCGACCAAACTCGCAGTAAGAGTGTTATCCTCATTGATCAAAAAAGTATACACGGCTTACACCTCCTTTCCGTTCACGATATACTCATACTCATCCAGAGAGATACGTCCTTCATCGAGCTTTTTCTTCAAGAATGAATTCTGTACCTTATGGTCATGATAGAGTCGATGCAAACTTTCAACGAACTCGTTATATTTCTTCTCCTCGCTCATAACAGCCCTCCTTCAATCAGTGTCAGAGTATAAGCATCAATAATAGCCTCAGGCGAGATTCCACCCAAGGCTTTGATCTGGTTATATTCGTATTTGTCAATTTCCTGCAACACAACAGTATCGTAACCATCAACAGGGATGTAATAGTAGCCATCTACATGCCAGATATACTTGCCATTGCTACTGATGATACCCTGTGCATCGTCTTCCGTGCAGTTCACCATAATGCCATGTTTCGGCTGGTATTTCACAAACTGAAGGCGGTCAAGAGCATCGATCGCTCGACCGTTTTTAAGTACCTTGTAATACACTCTCAACACCTCCTTAAATGCTGAACTCAACAGTTACACCCAGCGACTCAGACGGATAATGGAAGCCATACAGCTCACCAGTTTCCTCAATTGCGTAGAAGTAGCCGTCGTAATTGACAAACGGAGAACGCAGCCAATACTTTGTGGGCTCGCCATTTGCATTATGCTTGATACGGGACTCATTGCCGGTCAGATAGCTGATGGTCTGGCCTTCGTAGATATACGGCTCTTCAATCATGGAAGAACTCACTTCAATCGCAGACGGAATAAAGAAGTAACAATCAGATGTCACAATTTCCTTACTCTTGCCACCAGCAGAACTCGGCACCTTTACCTTCTTGACCAGTTGCTTCCAACCAATCGGGAGTGCATCAACCAAGCGAGAATCCAGATATTCACGCAGAGAAGTGTTGCCCCAGCCACCAGCATTTGTAGAAGAACTATTCAATGGCATATCCTGACCTAACGTATCTTTCTGTAAGAAGGTGATAGAGCAGCGCTTATTAGAATTGTCGCTCAGATAGAAGTTCTTAAAACTTGCCACCTCAACAATCAGGGTGTCGTGCGTCCATGCGGCCAACTCACGGCAAGCGGCATCACCAAGGTCTGCATACCAAAGCTTAGACCAATAAACCGTACCTTTAGCGTAGCTCTCATAAGCGCCATCATCCGCCTTTGCACAACCAAACACCAATGTGGCGTTCGTCTTAGTAGTACGAGTGCGGGAAATCTTTGTGTAGGAAATGCTGGAACCATACGAAGAAGCAAGACTTCCCATTCATTCCACCTCAAATCTCAAACCGATCCTTTGCAGATTGAATCTTTGTCGTGTCCTTTTTGATGTAATACTTATTGGTCACATCCGTACCAGCATGATTGAGCAGAGAAGATACATCCTCCAGACTCATGCCCGCGTTCTTCAGCAGGGTAGCACCACTATGCCGGAAGTCATGCGGGTGCAGCGTGGGCTCATCAATCATCTCACCAATTTTCTTACACCAATCACCAGCGGTGCTTGAAGTAATCGGCATTTCGCTCCTGAAAATTTAAAACCTTCATTTTATCTCCCTTTCGTCTGTGCTTGCTTTAATTCCTTTCGCTCTTTCCGAGCTTTTTTTAGGTCGTCATAATCGACCCAGCCTCCATCGATTTTGGAGTATGTGATCCAGCGGTAATCTACATCAGGATACTTGAACCAGAACATCTTGCGCTTCATCAAAGCAACACTATCAGCGAATCCCTTCGTATCAATCACTTGTTTACTGCCATCTCGATATGTAATTTCATAGTCCGCCACATAGTCAATCTTCCGCACCGTTACGTCCTTGCCGTCCTTATCGACCCGGCGGAACGCTTCTTGCAAAAGAAAGGGGACTTGTTTACGACACTCTACAATTTCGCCGCTTGCCAGTCTTGGCAATACAATATCTCGATAAAACAACATTTCTGCCTTACTATCATAAACCACGCCATCATATGTTCTGTCTGCTGGATTCTTACTGACATTAAACTTTGTTCTGTTCTTTTTCTCCATAAAATCACCACGAAAAATAAAGGGGCGGTTATGCCCGCCCCTTACGATTTGATGTTTTCTTAACTACCGGCTTCACGGGCGTCTCATCCTTTACATCACTAGATGATTCATTTTCAGCCACTACAGGCTCATCCATAATTTCATGGAAAACATCACGAACAGCAGGGATAAAAGTTTCTACCTCGGCTTCCGTAACATTCTTATACTTGCGCATCAAAAGAGTAGTTAGGTCTACCTTTGCAGTCTCTTTTGAAATAATTCCCTGACGATACTGATTTACGGCAGTCCACACAAGAAAGTGCGGCTCAGTGTCGCAAATCATCCGCCAAGGATTAAGACGCGCATCCTGCTCGCAATGCGGGCAAACCGGATATTCTTTTCCGCAAGTACGGCACCAATTCAGATTTGCCATTAGGCAGCTGCGGTCTCGATGCGGAACAGACGCTTATCGTCAGAGCAGTACTCCTGAGTAGCGCTGATCTTAACAGGGTGAGTCAGCTCGTTATTCAGGGTCATATCGATAGCGTTATCCATCTTGGCGTTCGGGAAGATGATGCGCATCAGCTTCTTGTTTGCCTTGTCGCAAGGATTGTAGCAGAATGCCTCAATCACAAACTCGCCCTCGGTAGAGAACTTGTCGGCACTATCATTGATAGCAACGCCCTCTTCGCTCTCGTACTGGTACTTCACAACAAAGCGGTCGCCAGCCTTCAGGTTCGCACCAGTAGGCAGAGTAACCTCAGTGCCAGTGACAGAGAACTGAGACTCGGCAGTCTCACCCAGTTCAAAGGTCTTCAGTGCGTTGCCCTGACCATCAATCAAATCGATGTACTTAAAGGGTGCATTTGCAACAGCAGCCTTGGGGGTGTGAGTCAGGGTCAGCTTCTTGCCATCAGTAGAAGTAAGATACTCAACAGTGGTAAAGACCTGCTTTGCCTCAGAAGAAGCAACCTCCTTCTTGGAACCCATCTGCTCTGCCAGAGCACCCAGATGCATCAGAGCATTAGACCAATCAGCCTCGGCAGTCTTGCTCTTATCGAATGCCATGATGTTAACGCCCTGTGCATCCTGAGCGTAAACGGTCTCGCCGCCCAGAGTCAGCTTGAAATCCTTAACCTGATTCATGGTCCACAGACGCTTACCGTTCAGGTCATACTCGTGAATGCGATGAACGCGGTCAATAACGACCTCATTAAAATTAAAATCGCTCATAATATTCTTCCTTTCAATTTATTTGGATAAAATAAAAGAGCAAGGTCAATCAACCTTGCTCGTCCAATCCAGTTGTGCTTTTGGAATCTTTCCAAATTCCACGGTGCCAGCGTAAACGCCATGCATCGTATTGTCGTAACTTTTTATTTGCTGAATCTTTCTTACATGATTCATAAATACACTCATGGGGTAATCCATAGCCTTGAAGTAATCTGCTTTAAAGCCAGATGAACACGCCATCGAGAGAACAAGCTCTGCAAGATGTGGTTCATAATGCTTTGTTTTTTGATACTCCAATTTGTCTCTGGCTTCCTCTATCATTGCAATTCTTGTTGGTTCGTCAGCAGCAAATTCAGAATGCTTTTCAATTCCATTTGCGGCACATAGGTACTGAGAGATCGTTTCGTATACTACATGGTCAATACGGGTGTCCGTAAGCCTGTTGTGCAATACGATCTCACCACTTATGTTGTCTTTCGCCATCATAAACCCAGAAGTGTCCATATCGCCAAGCAAAATAGACATATCCTGATTTTTATTGCCTATAAAAAGCTGCCGGAACATTTCAAAGTCCGAAATTTTCTGCCAATCAACCCCAACAGAATCAAGTTGTGCTTTATAGTCGCTTGATGTAGAACAGAACAAATAAACCAACTGAAAATACTTTTGCTCACCATAATCGATAATATCACCGACAGACGGCATGTGAATCGTAATTTTGTCGTTGATTTTAAAGTCTCTTCCACGCATCAAGCTGGGCTCGTACATTTCTCTTAGCTCCATCAACCACACCCCACAAGGTCATCCAGATCCTGCGTCTTGAACGTCATGATTCTCACACGATGGTGTAAATCCATGTTATCCTCGGTATTGGATGTGATTTTAAGTTGCTTGATTCCAAAAATTGTACTGCCGTGTAATTCTTTTTCTACAAGACCACTCAGATAGTCAGCTCGTGTTGCTCCACCATGACCTTTCATTTTCATCAACGCCTGATTCACAATAACCCACACAGTAAGCGTAAAGTTCTCGTACCAGTCATTAACATTACTGCGGTCAGTCATGTTTACCTTAAAACAAATATAGCTGTGTGCTGCCTCAATCGTGTCAGGAATATGGAAGTAGGGGAAGATATACGTATAAATTGCCTCATCTGGCTCTTCAATATCATCATTACCCATCGCTTCAACAAGCCCATCCGTATTGACTAACTTTAAAGCTAACTTGTTTTTATTGATTCTTAACGACTTTAACCGCAGCGATGAACTTGCAAATGCTGACATGAAGGAGGTTATCGCAAAGGCGGAGCTAGTTGAGAAGATGAATGCCTATCATGTAGCAAAGGACGCTTACAACGAAGCAAACAATGCGTTGAAGATGGTTAAGGAGAAACTTGGCCTGTAAAAGCTAAATTCATCAGAGGAAGTGATTCTATGGCATACGCAGGCAAAAACGGGTACGATGGAGATATGAATACTTTATTTCCGAAAGCTATTGATATTATTGGATGGGTAGGTAGTGCAAATAAAGAAAAGGTTCTTGATCTCAGTTTTGAGCGAATTTCCCTTTATCAAGTAGGGGAGATTCTTAAAAAACTTGGATATCAGAATATTGATAAAAGCGAAAATGGATGGGAGATGGATTACTGGTGGGAGTACGAACTTGCCAATAATGCTAAGGATATTCCAAATCTTCCTTGTCGAGTTCAAATTCAAGGAAGTTGCGCAGAGGGTACAATGATGCTTAATGTTTTAGATAACGAATAACTCTAATAGTAGTGGTGGGTGGGAGGAATAAATAATATGAAACGAAACATCACAATAAATCAGACTTGCAATTGTAATGGTGATAACTGTACTCAAATTGGAATCATTCGCAACGATGAAGTGTATGTCATGCAAACAAGTTCTCCGAAAAGAGAAGGTTCAGCGGAATTTACATGCAGTATGCCTGAGCCAAAACCTCATTTGAAGGATTTCCTTTATAAGATTGTAGAAAAACTAAATAGTCTTATTGGATGGATTATAGATGCGTTTAACGATATTTGATTAAGGTGATTGTATGAAAGCGCATATTCGAAAAGAAAAGAAAACAACTTCATTAAACCTTGGTGAAGGAACGCTATTCACAAAGAAGGATGGCGAATATCATAAGGTCTGCGACACAGTAGAATGTGATGAGACGCATATAGACGATGATGTTATCAAGGTTGCTTTGTCTGAAGAAAATATGATTATTGGGTCGAACTTTTTTAATACACCGTTTGTGTTCACAGATTGAGGTGGAATGCTATGATTATGATTATTCAACACAAAGGAACTCCAAAGAAAAAGAGATACGCTGCAAAATTTTCGTGCCAATGTGGATGTGTATTTTGGGCTGATGATAAAGATATTAAATTTCCGAGTTATTCCATTATACGAGAATACGCACCTGGCGTAAAACTAGCAAAATGTCCAGAATGCGGAGAACAAGTCGTTTCTTGTTTTCCAGCAGTTCCAAGAGAAAAGATTTTTGTGGATTGAGGCGCAGATATGCATAAGACTGATAGTTTGAAAAATCCGGTAATCGTATTTCCATGTAAGAACTGCGGTTGTACAACTAAGATTCGAGTGGCTTCTTTTGAAAATCCTGATTTGGACATTCCTGAGAATAATGTAATTGCGTGCTATAGATGTAGAGCGGAAGTTGCTGGATCTGAGTTTATTTCTTGGAAAGAAGCAACTAAAACTATTTTTACCGTGGAGGTGCCAGATGGCAATTAAAATTATTCAACATAAGCAGACCCCAAAAGAATTTGCATATCATTTTAAATGTGGTTGTGGTTGTGAATTTTGGTCTGATTCGGAAGGTGTTTTGGTTGCGAAGTCATTGGATATGATTTTATTTTATCAAACACAATGTCCAGAATGCGGCAGTCGTGTAGAGAGCCACGATAAACCGGTTCTGCGAGAAGAAGTTTTTGACGATTAAAATGTATGTTTTAGGAGATTGATTATGAAAGTTATAGAACTTATCAAAAAGTTGAATGAAATAGGCTATGATGAAAATACCGAATTGACTTTTGGGTTTGTTAATAGAGAAAACAGTAACTGGTATGAGGCTCCGTTCGATGAAATCAACTATGGAATTGATTTGACTGGAGAGCCATACCATAATGATGTAATCAATATTGACGTTGATGTGGATTCTGTAGAAGAATATCAGAAAGAAAAAGTAGATTCTGCTGTTGAAAGTTTTGTTGATGAGATTCAGGGAGTTTTAAATAAATATCAGCGTAAGCTTATTTTTTAAGAACTAGACTTTTATGAGGTGAACTAATGGACGATAAATTTTCAATCGAGAAAAACCACTGGGAAATTCAGAACCCAGAATGGGAGAGTTACTCTCATTTTATTTGTACAAAAGATCATTATTGGACTGGCGTACATGGTATTAGCAATTTTTTTCTTCAATATAAAAACCAATGGCCCAATAAGCCCGTTGAGCGTTTTGATGTGAGCTGGCCGAACTTTGCGGAACATATGTGGTTTATTCATTGGTATGGTCCATGGGATTATATTTTTGCATCATATAAGTTATCTGAAATTAAACGCTTTCTTCAAGTTGATGAAGATGCTATCAAAAAGAATTGTTGGCCTGACGGTCGTTGCACATGCTACAACATTTATGATTACGTTACAAAGAAATGGTATTATTTCAAGGTGGATGATTTCGGAACGTACCATGGATGCAAATACCCTTTGGGTAATGATACTGGAGAGGTAATCAATTGTGAGCCTTGATAAAAATTATGAGGTGGTAAGATTATGACAATAACGAATGGAGCACGAGATCCGCTCACGGTAGCAACGAGAGCATTAAAATTTTACGATATAGAAACACGGAGACATGCAGAAAGAGTAAGTGATTACGTATTCATAAGCCCTTTTGTAAAAGACATTGACATGATTGAAGCCTCTTGTATTGGACTCATGCATGATTTACTTGAAAACACAGATTATGACCCAGACAAAGACGACCAGAGCTGTTGGTGCTTCGATGAGATGATTGAGGCTGTAAAACTTCTTACAAAGCCAAAAGATATGAGTTATGACGATTATTGTAAAAAACTTCACGATGGTGTAAATACTCATGTTGGGATGCTTGCGTATATTGTAAAGCTGGCCGACATGAAAGACCATCTGTCGCAGGTGGATACACTGACGCCACGGTTGAAGGAAAAATATTTAAGTGGAATGAGGTATTTACTGTGACAAGAAAACGATATATTAAATTGATTATGTCTTTGCTGTATACACGAGACGAGGCTATCGCTCAAGCAAAATACATCAACGATTTAATGAAAACAGATCCACGTTGCACTTATCAAATTTCGTGGGATGTTATCGATGAATATGATAATCATTGTATTGAAGTGATGAACAAAAAGAAAGCGAAAGAACATGGCTGAAGAATTAGGGTTCTATAAAGACCAAACAGAATATTATAAAAGATCAATCGAAGATCTACTGCACCATTATACTGATAGCTGTGGCATGTGTACGGTTAATTTAGATTGCAGTGAATGCGTTATGGATGATTTTATCAATCAGCTACGAAATATTCTGTATAGTAGTGAGTATAAAGGAGGTTCACAATGATTATTGATTGCAAATCTATCGCACAAGATATCAAAAATAAAATCAAGAATATTATCGCAGAAGCCGACTACGCTCCTGTTTTACTTATTTATCAAATAGGGGATAACCCTGCATCTAATGCTTATATTCGCGGCAAGCTGCGAGATTGTGAAGAGGTTAAAATTAAAGCAAAATATATCAAGTTACCAGAGAAAACGACTGAAGATGAATTAAATAAAATGATATTGCAGAATCGTATTTATGAAGAAGCAGATGGCATCATTGTTCAGTTGCCACTGCCCAAACATATCAATCCTAAGAATATCATTATTCCAGACGAACTTGACGTTGATGGTTTTAATTCTACATCACCATTTCAGCCTTGCACTCCGCTTGGCGTTATGAAGATTTTCGACGCGATTGGTTACGATCTGGATGGCAAGAATGTACTTGTATGTGGTCAGTCTGATATTGTTGGTCGTCCACTGGTTGATATGCTGATTAAGCGCCATTGTAATGTGATTTCTGTAAATAGCAGCGGAAGTTTTATGAAGTGCACGGCTCTTGCAATGGATATGGTCGATGTGATCATCTCTGCAGTCGGAAAACGTAATTTCATCACACCGCTTGGTCTTGATCGAGTTGAGGTCTGCGTCGATGTTGGTATCAACTATGACGAGAATGGTAAGCAGCATGGTGACTGTGCCGACGCTGTTTATGAGATGAAAAACATCAAGGTGACTCCTCGCGTCGGCGGTGTTGGCCTGATGACTCGCGCCATGCTCTTATATAATGTGTGCGTGGCAAAGTATGGGGCGGAGGAGATGGAGGAGGTGATTAAATGAATGAAGTTCCCATCTGGGAAAAAGCCGCATTGACGATAGAAGAAGCTGCGGCCTATTCGAATATCGGAATCCATAAACTGAGAGAGATAACAGACAAAGATGACAGTTTCCTTGTGCTTTGGGTCGGGAAAAAGCGACTAATAAAAAGAAAAGCACTTGAAAAATACATCGATCAAACGTATTCGATCTAAATACAACTGGAAATTCAAGCCATGGTGTGGTATAATCAAAGCGTCACATCGTGGCTCTTTATATATAATGTAAGGAGTCTAATATGGAAAGACGTAAAGATAATAAGGGTAGAGTTCTTAAAGAAGGTGAGAGTCAACGCAAGGACGGAAGATATCAATATAGGTACACAGATCCATTAGGGAAACGAAAAATCATATACTCAAAAGATCTACACTCATTAAGAGAATCTGAAGAAAAAATAAAAATCGAAATAAGTACAGGAACTTATGTAACGCCAACTAATCAAACAATGTGCGAACTTATAGAAAAATATATTTCTATTCGTAAACCATCATTAAAAACGAATACAATTGATAGAGTGTTATGCTTCTTGAATGTTATGAAGAAATATCCAATTGGGAATATGCCGATTAGATATATAAAACAATCAGATGCAAAAACATTTTTTAAAGAAATGTATGAAAATGGTTATGCTTATGGTACAGTTGGAGATTATAAAGCTTTGATAAAACCCGCCTTTGATATGGCCTGTGAAGACGGAACAATAGTTAAAAATCCGTTTGACTTTGAACTTTCTAAAGTGATTCAAAAAAAAGAACATGAAAAAATAATAATATCTAACGATCAATACAAAAGATTACTTGACTTCCTACTTTGCTCAAAACGATATAATAGGTATTATTATATAACTGTTCTTTTATATGAAACTGGGCTAAGAGTTGGGGAGCTATGTGGACTGACAATAAAAGATGTGGATTTAAAAAATAGAAAAATTAAAATAACACATCAATTACAAGAATCGGATAAAGGTATAAGATTTATCGAAACACCAAAAACTTTAAAAAGTGAGCGAACTATACCAATTTCAGACAATGCGTTTAAAGTCTTATCCATTGTTGTTCAAAATGCAATAGAAAGAAAAATTGATCCGATAGTTGATGGTTATGTAGGATTTTTATTTTTGAACAGAGTTGGCAATACTACAACTCCAGGCAAAATAGCTGGTAATTTTAGAAATATAATTAGAGCCTATAACAAGAAGACAAATAGCGATGAACAGCTTCCACAGATAACGCCTCATACTTTTAGACATACGTTCTGTACTAGACTGATTCTTTCTGGAATGAATATAAAGTCTGTACAATATATTATGGGGCACAAGACAATAAACACAACACTCTCAATTTATACACACATTAAAGAACTTGATGCCTTAGAAGACTTTAATTCGAAGATTGGCAATTTGCCAAATAACGAAAAAGATAGCATTGGTTGACACCAATTTTGACACCAATTTTGATAAAGTTATGATTAGATATGACGACTTGTGATGAAATCACTTTTCGAGCAAAGATAAAAATGACGTTATGACGATATATGAAGATATACGAAGACATACGAAAAATTAGTCGATAATAGCCTTGATTTCTCCCACAAAAAGGCTATAATAAAAAAGTACACAAGAATACGAAGGAGGATTTCCATGAACCGCACCTACATCAACGAGGTACAAAAGGAAATTGGCAATACGGTCAAAGTCCAGGGCTTTATCGAGAACCTGCGCAACAGCAAAGCCATGGCCTTTATCGTGCTGAAAGATATTACCGGCAAGCTCCAGATCACTGTCGAGAAGGCCGACCACCCCGAACTGGTGGACACCATCGACCAGCTGACCCCGGATTCCGTCATCACCGTCACCGGCAAGGTGGTGGAGAACGATTACGTCAAGATGGGCGGCATCGAGATGATCCCCACTGCCATCGAGATTGAGAGCATTTCAAACGCACTGCCCATCGTCCGCAAGGAGATCGCTGCGACCAAAAAGAAGAAGGCCGTCGAGCGCTCCAGCATCGACCAGCGCATTGATTACCGCTGGGTCGATCTGCGCACCGATGAGAACCAGCTGATGTTCAAGGCCCAGAGCTGCATGGTCAACGCCATGCGCAAGTTCCTGCTGGACCAGAACTTCATCGAGATCCACACCCCCAAGCTGATCGCTGCGGCCAGCGAGAGCGGCTCCGAGGTGTTCAAGGTCGATTACTTTGACCGCAACGCCTACCTGGCGCAGAGCCCCCAGTTCTACAAGCAGATGGCCATGGCGGCCGGTTTCGAGCGCATCTTTGAGACCGGCCCCGTCTTCCGTGCTGAGAAGAGCTACACCAACAAACACGCCACCGAGTTCTCCGGCTTCGATCTGGAGTTCAGCTATATCACCTCCTTCCGCGATGTCATGAAGATGGAGGAAGAACTGCTGAAGGCTGGCCTTGCCGCCGTCAAGGAAGCATACGGCGAGCAGATCCAGGAAGCCTTCGGTCAGGAGGTCATCGTCCCGGAGACGCCGTTCCCCGTGGTCAAGCTGGCCGACCTGTACAAGGGTCTGGAAGAGGAGTTCGGCTACACCGTCGATGACTCCGAGAAGGGCGACCTGACCACCGAGGCCGAGCGCCTGAGCTACGAGTGGGTCAAGAAGCACTATGGCCACGAGTTCCTGTTCATCACCGATTACTCCGCCGAGAAGCGCGCGTTCTACCACATGCGCGACGAGAATGGTGTGCCCCAGGGCTACGATTTGATCTGGCGCGGTGTCGAGATCACCACCGGCGCACAGCGTGAGCACCGCTATGAGGTGCTGAAGAAGCAGGCCGAGGAAAAGGGTCTGGCCGAGGACGTCAAGTTCTATCTGGAGTTCTTCCAGTATGGCTGCCCGCCGCACGGCGGCTTCGGTCTGGGCATCGACCGCCTGACCATGCTGCTCTGCGGTCTGCCCATCAAGGAAGCCGAGTTCCTGTTCCGCGGCCCCAACCGTCTGACTCCGTGATGATGGGGCGTTATCATGAACGCCGCAGAACATTATACCACACGCTACCTCGAACCGAAGGATCTGGACCAGTACAACGCGCTGCTGCGGTATACTTTTCAGGTCACGGAAGAGGAACTGACCGCCACCGGCTGGAAGGACGATGAGATCAAGCAGTCCAAGTTCCCGGTGCTGGAGCGCGCCGATGTGCTGGGCTGCTTCGATGGCGAAGACCTCATCTCGCAGTTCGCGGTCTACCCGCTGAAGATGAACATCTACGATACGGTGTACCATGTCGGCTTTGTCACCAGCGTCTGCACCTACCCGGAGTACACCGGGCAGGGCATCATGAAAAAGCTGATGCTCCAGGGCCTGACCCAGATGCACGAGGAGGGCAAATCCTTCGCGCTGCTCTACCCGTATTCCATCCCGCTGTACCATCATCTGGGGTGGGAGATCGTCTCCAACAAGATCTCGTTCAACATCAAGGACCGGCAGATCCCCACCAAGGTCAAAGCACCCGGCTACGTCCGCCGCGTCTCCTGGGACAACACCGAGTTCCATGAGCTGCACTCCCACTTTGCGTCCATCACCCATGGGTGCCTGTTCCGCAACAGCCTCGCGTGGGAGGAATACTGGCGCTGGGATGAGGACGACACCAATGTGGCCGTCTATTACAACGTCAAGGATAAGCCCTGCGGCTACATGGTCTACCTCATCAAGAACGACATCATGCACATCAAGGAAATGGTCTATCTGAACCGCGAGGCGCAGAAAGGCCTGTGGGAGTACATCCACGCCCACGATTCCATGATCGATGAGGTGCACGGCAGCACCTATTTCAGCGAGCCCATCGCCTTTGAGATGGACGATGGCGACATCAAAGAGAGCATCCGTCCCTATGCCATGGGCCGCATCATCGACGTGGAAGACTTCCTCGCCGATTATCCCTGCGACCCGGACGGTGGCACCCTGACCATCGCGCTGGAGATCGAGGACAAGCTCCTCCCATGGAACGACCGCACCTTCACGGTGAAGTTCGAAAACGGCGAATGCACCCAGACGCAGGAACCGCCGGAGCATCATCTCAAAATGGGCATCGGCACCCTTTCCACCCTGCTGCTGGGCTATAAGACGGCAGAACGTCTGTATGAGCTGGAGCGCATCGAGGGCAGAGAAGAGGCCGTTGAGCGTCTGGACGATGTGCTCTTCCACAAGATCCCGTACATCTCGGATTACATCTGAACAAACCATAAAAACCCTCTCCGTCATTGCTTCGCAATGCCGCCCCGCCCAAAGGGCGGGGTCTGGTGCTGTATGTTACGGCATCAAAAAGCTCCCCCTTTCGGGGGAGCAGGCATGTGTCAGCGTGGCGGAGAGGGTTTTATTCGCTCAAAGGAGCGTCGGCACCAGTTCGGCCAGTTTTTCAGCCAGCTGTGCGTGGCCGCGGCGGGTCAGGTGCATGAAGTCGATCTGGTTGAACTCGCACCCCTCTGCATCGAGGAAATGCACGTGGTTGCGTGCGGCGATCATCTGGAACTGCGCAGCCACCCCGCGGGACTTCTCCACGCAGCCGTCGCCCATGACTTCGTCGTGGAAGCCCTCCTTGATGCGGGGCGGTGCCACGATGAGAATGTTGGGCTCCTTGCCGCCCCAGCAGTCCACGCTCTTGCACTTCTGGATCAGCCGCTCCATGCCGACGCCGATGCAGGCGGCGTTGGCACCAAAGCGCTCCTTGACGTCGTTCGTGCCCAGCATGATGATGAGCAGGTCGATGACCTCATGGCTCTTCAGCAGGGCATACGCGACGCTCAGAGCGTCCATGGATTCGTGGATGGGGTCCACGAAAACGGTCGTCCGGCCGGACAGGCCCTCTTCGGTGACGAGGTACTGGCTGCCCAGCGCGGTCTGCAAACGGCAGGTCCAGCGCTCGTCCTCGTTGAAGCGGATGCCGCCGTCGGCGTTGTCCTTCGGGTCGGCGCAATAGCCGTGGGTGTTGGAGTCGCCCAGGCAGAGAATGTGAGTTTTCATCGCAAATACACTCCTTTTTGAGTTATCGTTCCGGATGACTCTGGCGGAAATAGTAGATGGCGCCGACCATTCCGGCGTCGTTGTGCAGCTGGGCGGCGCGGATCTCCAGCCCTTCGGCAAAGGCGGGCATCACGGAGGCTCTCACCTTGGCCGCAATGGGGTCGATGAGCAGCTTTTGCTGGGCGCTCACGCCGCCGCCGATCAGGATCAGCTGGGGGTTGAAGATGTGCACCATGCCGGCAAGGCCTTGCGCGATTTCATCCGTCCAGTGGTCCAGCAGGGCAAGGACGGTCTCGTTGCCTGCCTGCGCGGCGGCGAAGATCGTGCGGCCGTTCGTCCAGGCGGGGTCTTTCTCCTGCGCAGCACGGACGAGTGCGGTGGTGGCGGCGTAGCGCTCCCAGCAGCCCGCAGCTCCGCAGGTGCACGGCACACCATCGAGCGCGTGGAGCCGGTAGTGGCCCAGCTCGCCGCCCAGACCACGAGCACCTTCCAGCAGGCGGCCCCCGGTCAGGATGCCGCCGCCAACGCCGGTGCCCAGCGTCACCCCGATGACGTCGGTGTAACCCTTTGCGCCGCCGACCCAGACTTCGCCCAGGCACATGCAGTTGGCGTCGTTCGCTACGGTCACGGGCAGGCCGAACAGCGATTCAAGTTCCGCTTTGATGGGGGAGCCGATGTAGTGGGGCAGATTGCCGCAGGTGCCGACGACCGTTCCGGCGCGGCTGTCGATCTGTCCGGTGGCCGAAACGCCCACGCCGACAAGGGCGGCAGGGGAGAGGTTCTGCGCTTCTACAAAGGCTTTGGCTGCCTTGCACACCGTGGTCAGGATGGGTGTCTCGTAGCCGTCAAAGCTGACGCTCTCCTCGGCTTTGGCCAGCACGGCACCGGTCTCATCCACGATGCCCAGTTTGACGGAGGTGCCGCCGATATCAATGGCAAGATACTGTTTTGTCTTCATAAAAACGTCTCCGCGTCAGTGGTTCATGGCGTTGATGGCACCGGTGAAGCGGGCCGTGATCTCAGCGGGGCGGGTGATGGCACCGCCGACCACGAGGGCGAACGCACCGGCTTCCAGTGCCTTGACGGCCTGTTCGGGATAGTGGATGTGTCCCTCGGCGATGATCTTGGCCGGGCACTCGGCGGCCAGCTTGTGGACGAACGCGAAGTCGATGTCGTTGATGCCCTGAGTCTCCGGGGTGTAGCCGCGCATCGTGGTGCCCACAAAGTCAGCACCGGCTTCGGCGCAGGCCATGGCATTTTCAAAATTGTCGCAGTCGGCCATCAGCAGCTGGTCGGGATACTTCGCCTTGATGGCGTGGATGAATTCTGCAGAGGTGGAGCCGTCCGGGCGGAGCGCACCGGTGCCCTGCACGGCGAGGATGTCCACACCGCAGGCCACCAGCTCGTCCACTTCCTTCATGGTCACGGTGATGTACATCGGGGTGCCGGGGTAGTCCTTTTTGATGATGCCGATGACGGGCAGGTCCACGACGGCCTTGATCTGGGTGATGTCGCGCACCGTGTTGGCGCGGATGCCGACGGCTCCGCTCATGGCGGCGGCTTTGGCCATCAGGGGCATCACGCCGCCCTCCTTGGTGTACAGCGGCTCGTGCTCCAGCGCCTGGCAGGAGACGATCAGGCCGCCCTTGATCTGAGCAAACAGTTTTTCCTTATCCATGGTATTTATCCTCCATTCTGATCTTTACGACTGCTTTGCGCACATTCCGGCAATCGGGCTGTGCAACGCCGGGTTTGTGCAGCTCGCCGGGGAAGAAGAGCACGAACCGCCCGCCGCCCAGAGTGCCGAACACGGCGTCCGGGCTGTCCTGAAAGCCGATGTCCGGGGCATAGGGCTTCACTTCGGTGCCGGGTGCGGTCTCGTAGCCCCAGCCCTCGCTGCCGGTCAGGTCGATCTGCAGATCGGCGTAGATGCGGTGGTATTCCGGATGCGAGCCTTCGTTGGGGTGGAGTTCGGCGTCCATCACGTTGATGAACACCGTGTCGCCGTCCACTTCGGTGCGGCCCAGCGGCAGGGCATTCAGGTCACAGGCCATCAGGAAGGTGATGGCCGTGTCGAGGTTCTTGTGGAAGCCCTGATACAGGGTCAGGTGCTCCAGAGTATCGCAGATCATAAGGTCCCTCCATCAAAAAGAGCGCCGACCCTCTCCCCTCAGAAACGAGACGGAAGAGGGGGCGCTTTTTCAGTTTACAGATTTACAGTTTCGCAATGGCAGCTTCGATCATGGCCTGTGCCTCGGCCACGATGGGCTCGTCTTCGGGGATGAGGCTGGGCATCGGCTCACGGACGCCGCCCAGCTCCAGACCGTACATCCGGCGCAGGATCTCTTTCTGCACGGCGTACAGGTTGCCGTGTGCCTCGCACATCTTGTAGATGATGCGGTCGGCCTCATACTGGAGAGCCTGAGCTTCCTGGATCTCGCCCTTGTTGATATGCTCGTTCATGGCCAGATACAGTTCGGGCATGACGGCATAGGTACCGCCGATGCCGCCGTCGGCGCCGATGACGCGGCCGGAAACGAACTGCTCATCGGGGCCGTTGAAGACCACGAAATTGCCCTCGCCGCGGGCAGCGATGCCGGCATCCTTGAACATCTGGATGTCCTGGGTGGGCATGGAGCTGTTCTTGACGGCCACCACATTGGGGTTCTTCAGCATTTCCTTCAGCAGGCTCATGGTCAGTGCCGTGCCTGCCAGCTGGGGGATGTTGTAGATGACGAAATCGGTGTGGGGGGCAGCAGCGGACATGGCGTTCCAATACTTGGCGATGGCATACTCCGGCAGGTGGAAGTAGATCGGGGGGATGGAAGCAATGGCGTCTACACCCACGCTCTCGGCGTGTTTTGCCAGTTCGACGCTGTCGGCGGTGTTGTTGCAGCCGACATGGGCAATGACGGTGATCTTGCCCTTGGCTTCGCTCATCACGGCCTCCAGGACCTGCTTGCGCTCGTCGGGGTGCTGATAGATGCACTCACCGGACGAGCCGCCGACATACACGCCCTTGACGCCCTTGGCGATCAGGTGGCGGGTGAGGGCCTTGACGCCCTCCACGGAAATGTGGCCGTCCTTGTCATAGCAGGCATAGAACGCAGGGATGACACCCTGATACTTGGAAATGTCTTTCATGATACTTGTCTCCTTCTCTATCGAATCATGGTTCAGACGTTGTTTGTTGGGGGAGGGAAACCAAAACAGCAAGCTCGTACGCTCTCTGTTCGGGCAACGGGAGCAGCGCCCTCTTGCGGTGCCCTGCATCCGCTTCGGCCCTTGAGCGGACCTCGCGTCTTGCAGACCGCTGCGCCAAAACAGCAAGCTCGTACGCTCTCTGTTCGGGCAACGGGAGCAGCGCCCTCTTGCGGTGCCCTGCATCCGCTTCGGCCCTTGAGCGGACCTCGCGTCTTGCAGACCGCTGCGCCAAAACAGCAAGCTCGTACGCTCTCTGTTCGGGCAACGGGAGCAGCGCCCTCTTGCGGTGCCCTGCATCCGCTTCGGCCCTTGAGCGGACCTCGCGTCTTGCAGACCGCTGCGCCAAAAATCCCTCCCTGTTTCCGCCGCAGGCGGCGGTCGGGATTTTAGCCCTTAACCGCACCCATTGCGATGCCCTTGGTGAAGTACTTCTGGAAGATGAGGAAGATGATGATGATCGGCACTGCGGCCAGTGCGGCACCGGCCATGATCAGGCCGAAGTCGGTGCTGTTCTCTGCCTGCAGCTTTGCAATGCCCAGCGAGATGGTCAGGTTGCTGGTGCTGGACAGCATGATCAACTGCATGAAGTAGTCGTTCCAGCTGTTGATGAAGGTGAAGATGGCCAGTGCACCAACGCCCGGTTTGACCATCGGCAGAACGATGCTGATAAAGGTCTTTGCTTCGCTCGCACCGTCGATGCGGGCCGCTTCCAGCATTTCGGTGGGGATGCCCTCACTGAACTGTTTCATCAAAAAGACACCGAACGGCCAGCCGACGATGGGGAAGATGACGGCCCAGATGGTGTTATACAGGTTCAGGGAGCTCATCTCACGCAGCAGGGGGATCAGAATGACCTGCTTGGGCAGCGCCATGGCGCAGACGATGAGGGTGAACAGCACCTTGCGGCCGACGAAGCGCTTCTTGGCCAGCGCATAGCCCGCCATGGCGGCGGTGATGCAGGTCAGGATCATGGAAGTGACAGCCATGAACACGGTGTTGATCATCCAGCGCAGCGCAGCCGGAGCCGTGGGGCCGACGGAGAAATAGATGGGCTCGCCGTCGCTGCTGAACCGTGCGCTGAAGGGGATGGCCAGCTGCCACAGCGGAGCGCTCTTGCCCGCGAACAGCTTCTGGTAGTTGGTCAGCACCCACTCATGGGGCCACCACTCCGGGGTGGTGGAGTTGATGGCAGCGCCGGTCTTGAACGAACCGGTGATGATCCAATACAGCGGGAAAGCGAACGTCACCGCAACGATGCTGATGAGGATCAGCGTCAGGATGGTGTAGGCGCTGGCTTTCTTGAGCTTGCTGGGGTGCCGCTTCAACGGCTTTTGTTTCTTTTCAGTTGCACTCATTGTTTGGCACCTCCCTTAATTGTCCTGATTGCCCAGTTTGAACTGGACCGCCGACAGGATGGCGATGATGACCGCCAGCACAACGCCCATTGCATTGCCGTAGCCGTAGCGGTACAGCTTGAATGCGGTGTAGTAGATGTAGTACATGATGGTATCGGTGCTGTGGTTGGGGCCGCCGGACGTCAGCAGCTGGATCAGTGCAAAGCACTGGAAGGAGTTGATGGTGGTGATGACCAGGATGTACAGGGTGGTGGGCATGATGGCGGGCCACTTGATCTTCCAGAACGCTTGGAAATCGTTGGCACCGTCCACTTCGGCTGCCTCGACGATGGACTGGTCCACATTGCCCAGTGCGGAGACGTACAGAACGATGGGCTGGCCCACGGAGGTAGTCAGCAGGATGAGGATGATGCAGCCCAGAGCGAACCGCTCATCGCCCAGCCAGTTGATGTTCTTGTCGATGAGGCCGAGCGTTTTGCCCAGATAGTTGAAGATGCCGTAGTAGTTGTTGTACATCCACTTCCACACGACGGTAACGGCGACCGAACCGGTGACGACGGGGAGATAGAACACGCAGCGGAAGAGGCTGGTGGTCCACTCCGGCAGATCGACGATGGCCGAGCTGACCCACAGCGAGAATGCACAGGTAACCGGCACGGAGACCACGACGATGATGATGGTGTTCTTCAATGCGCCGATGAAGATGGGGTCTGCGAACAGCTCTTTGTAGTTCGCCAGGCCGACGAAGATGTCGGCGCGGTTCATGGTGGAATCGAAGAAGCTCGTGACCACGCACAGGACCATGGGGTAGATGACGAATCCCAAGAAGAAGATCAGGCTGGGCAGAAGGAAGAGGTAGGATGCGATGGTCTCCTGCCGGACCAGTGCGCGGCTGCGCTTCGGCTCTTGGATCGATGCAGTCTTTGCAGCCAAGAAAATCACCAAACCTTTCGTTTTGATCGGCTCCCGACGGATTTTTTGCAAAAGAATTGCCCCTCCCTCGCCGGGATTTTCGAGGAAGGGGCAAGGGTTTTATCAAGAGATGACGGTCAGGATGGGGTGTGCAGCTTATGCCTCAGCAGTAGCGGCAGCGTTTGCATTCTGAACGAAGGTCGCAACGGCCTGCTCGACAGGCTCGCCGGTGCCGACGCGCTGCAGCATGTTCCACCACTCGGTACGAGCCGTTGCCCAGCCCGGAGTGATCTGGTAGTAGTCGCCCAGGTAGGACATGAACTTGGTGTACTCGCTCATGATGTCGTTGCCGGCGTAGATGTCGCCAACGCTCTCACGAACGGGGAAGTAGGTGGAAGCCAGAACGCTTGCACCGACCTGGTCGGGGTCTGCTGCGATGAAGTCGATGAAGGTCTTGGCTGCTTCGATCTTGGCCTCGTCGCCGTTGTCAAAGATGCCGAAGCCCCAGATACCGCCGCACAGCTTCGGGTCACCGCTCTCGGTGGGGAAGGCCATGGGGAAAATCTCGTCGCCGCTGTTGGTCAAACCGGCGTCGTTGTTGTCGGAGTTCAGCTGCTGTGCGATGTTCCAGCAGAATGCCATCTGCAACGTGCCGTTGCGGAACAGGGTGATCTCCTCGCCGCCATTGATGGAAGCATCAAAGTTGACGCCCTTTGCATCGTACAGAGCCTGGATGGCCTTGATGTTTTCGGGGGAGTCAGCAGTGTACTTGGTGTGGGCTGCATCGGTGAAGGTGCCGCCGTACATGTTGTTGATGATGGCGCGGGTGCCCTGGTCGCCGCCCTGGCCGCTGCAATAAATGGCTGCGACGTTCTCGTAACCGCCATTGTACAGTGCGTCAACGGTCTTCAGGAAGCCGTCGGTGCTCCAGGTGTGCTTGTCGGTATCAATGTACTGGTCTGCGCCCACTTCCTTGACCTTGGTCATGTTGACGGCCATGCAGTGTGCGGTCATGCACAGGGGATACTCGTAGTAGTCACCGGCCTCGTTCTTGCAGGCGGATTCGACCGATGCGTAGATGTCCTTCTTGGCATCGTCGGTCCACAGGTCGTTCAGGGGAGCCATGACGCCCTTCTTGCCCCAGTTTGCGACCAGACGCTCCGGGCCTTCCATGATCAGGTCGGGTGCGCTGCCGCCCTCGATGGCGGTGTTGACCTGGTCGTCGCCGTTGGTGTAGTCCAGATACTCGACGGTGACCTTGATATCCGGATACTTTGCGTTGAAGCTGGAGATCAGCTCCTGCACAGTCTCATCCTTGCCCCAGCCGCCGATGGGGTATGTCCACAGCTTGATGCTTGCACCGGCAGAAGCAGTGCCGGAAGCAGCTGCGGAAGAGGCGGTCGAAGACGCTGCGGTGCTGGAAGAAGAGGAACCGCCGCATGCGGCCAGCGCGCCTGCCGCGCCCAGGATGCCGGCAGCCTTCAGGAAGGAGCGACGAGAGATACAGTTTTTCATAACGAAATTCTCCTTGCATATCATATGTTTGCGGCTTATCGTGTCGAGCCGCTGTTGTTGCCTTTATTATAGAAAAATATTTTCATTTTGTCTATCTATGCAATGCACAATTTTGAAAAAACTTTCTTGTGAACAACTACCAAATCAAGCGAAGAGAACGACTCTTTTTCAAAAAACGGCGGACTTTTTGGTGATTGTAGCCATTTTGTAACCATTGTGAAAACACGGATTTTTACATAGCTTGAAAAAAGTTTTCGCAGACAAAAGGGGCGTTTTTGTCTGATTTTGAAAAGAATTTTCGGAAATGAGTCGTACTTTCCGGCTGAAATTGGACGCTCTGCACAGAAAACGACGGTGATTTGTGGTGAAAGCCGCTCTTGCCAAGGAGGAAAGATTCTTTTATACTTTCATTAAGAAAGAGTCCAGGCAAAAGTGTCCGCGCCGTGTGCGGCGGAGCAGACGCGGATGCCGGGGAAAAAAGTAGGAGAGAAAGCTGACATGTCTACTAATTTCTGGGAGCTGCTGCACCAGCGGCAGGACGAGCTGACCAAATCCGGGCGGATGGTGGCGGATTACCTCATCCACCATGCCGACGAGGCGCAGTATCTTTCGATCTCGTCGCTGGCGCGGGAGTGCAAGGTGGCCGAGGCGACCGTTTTCCGGTTCTGCCGGGCGCTGGGGTTCGAAGGATATCATGAGATGCGCATCGCGCTGGCCCAGGCCAATGCGACCGCTTCGCTCATCAATCAGCAGGAGCCGGAGCCGGGCACGACCACCGACAAGCTCTGTGAGCATGCGAGCGCGTTGTTCATCACGGCCATCAATGGCACCCAGAGCGCCCTTTCGCCGGATGCGGTGGACAAGGCCGTGGATCTGCTGCGGGCAGCAAGGCAGGTGTTCTGCCTGGGGCAGGGCGGCAGCATGCTGCTGGCCAATGATATCTGTGCCCGCTTTTCCAGCCTGTCCAACAAGTTCCGCACGGCAGGAGACAGCCACTTGCAGCTTCTCTCCGCCAGCCTGATGACGCCGGAGGACGTCGTGCTCTTCGTCTCCTATTCGGGCGCGACCCGCGACATGATGGAGACCCTGCGCACCGCAAAGGCATCCGGCGCAAAGATCGTCCTGCTGACCCACTACGAGGACTCGCCGGGCGCTGCGCTGGCGGACGTGGTGCTGCTCTGCGGCGCACAGGAAAGCCCGCTGGATTCCGGCAGCATCCCCATCAAGGTGTCGGTGCTCTACGTGGCTGAGGTGCTGCTGCTCCGCTACATGCTGGATGACCCCAAGCAGGCCAATGATGCCCAGGATCGCACGAGCGAGGCCGTGGCCATCAAGCTGCTCTGATAGAAAAAAGGAAACCCTCTCCGTCAGCCTTGTGCGCTGGGAGAGGGTTCTATTTTTGCGTTTTGAGAATATAGTGTCTCTGAGAACGCCAGATGCGGACAGGAGGAGACCATTTTGGAAAAGCAGGAACGTTTGGAAGCCACGGTCTGCCGCGAGATCGGTGCACGCACCGGCGGCGAGATCCTGATCGGAGTGGTGGGCCCGGTGCGCACCGGCAAGAGCACCCTCATCAAGCAATTCATGGAGCAGCTGGTGCTGCCTGCCATCGAGGAGGACGACGCCCGCCTCCGTGCGCGGGACGAACTGCCCCAGTCGGCGGCGGGGCGCACCATCATGACGACCGAGCCGAAGTTCATCCCGGAGCACGCCGTCCCGCTCCAGCTGGAGGGTGGCGGCGAGTGCCGCATCCGCCTCATCGACTGCGTGGGCTATATGGTGGAGGGGGCCATGGGCCACGAGGAGAACGAAAAGCCCCGCATGGTCAAAAGCCCCTGGTTTGAGGAAGAGATCCCCTTTGACCTTGCCGCCGAGACCGGCACCCGCAAGGTCATCCGGGATCACTCCACCATCGGCATCGTCGTCACCACCGACGGCACCATCAGCGAGATCCCGCGGGAAAACTATCTTCCCGCCGAACAGCGGGTCGTGGAGGAGCTGGAAGCGCTGGGCAAGCCCTTTGTCATCCTGCTCAACAGCACCCACCCGGACGCCCCGGAAACGCAGGCCCTTGCGGCACAGATGGAGCAGGCGTATGGGCGCAGTGTGCTGCCTGTGAGCTGCATCGACCTGGACCGCGCCGCCCTGCACGAGATCCTGCGGCGGGTGCTCTACGAGTTCCCGGTGCGGGAGCTGGATTTTGCCATCCCGCGCTGGGTCACCATGCTGGACCGGGGCCACTGGCTCCAAACGGAGATCTACACGGCCGCGCTGGATTTTTCAGAGAAGATCTCCCGCATGAAGGATGTCCCGGCCCAGAACAGCGCCGGAGCCCTTGCCAGCGATTCGGTGGAACGCTCTACCCTCAGCGGCATGGATCTCTCGGAGGGCATCGTGCGGGTGACGGTTCTGCTCAAGCCGGATGTGTTCTACCGGGTGCTCAGCGAGCAGACCGGCCTTGCCATCGGCGATGAAGCGGGCCTGATGCCCTGCATCATTGAGCTTTCCAGAGCTAGACGCGAATATGAAAAGATCCGCAGTGCGCTGGAACAGGTGGAGGCCACCGGATACGGCATCGTGATGCCCACCATCGACGAGCTTTCGCTCGAAGAACCGGAGATCATCCGGCAGGGCGGGCGGTACGGTGTCCGTCTGGAAGCCAGTGCCCCTTCCATCCACATGCTCAAGGCCGTGATCCACACCGAGATCAACCCCATCGTGGGCACCGAAAAGCAGAGCGAGGATCTGGTGCAGAGCCTTCTGGGCGACTTTGAGTCCGACCCGGAACGGCTGTGGGAGTCCAACATCTTCGGCAAGAGCCTGCATGAACTGGTCAACGAGGGCTTGCAGAACAAGCTCCTGCACATGCCGCAGGAAGCCCGCGGCCGCCTGCAGGATACGCTGGAAAAAGTCATCAACGATGGGTGCAGCGGCCTCATCTGTATTTTGCTGTGAACATTTCATTCCCGCCAAACTGTGACAAAAATCTTGACATCCAGCCCGGCCCGTGGTATTATACACAAAGATAATATCGTGCGTGGGTGGTTCTGCGCATCAAATCTTTTGAGCTAGAGAGGTTATATATTATGGAACGTATCAAGACGATCGCTACTCGTGACCTGACCAAGAGCGTTGTGACCGGTGGCTGCGGCGAGTGCCAGACTTCCTGCCAGTCCGCTTGCAAGACTTCCTGCGGCGTGGCAAACCAGAAGTGCGAGAACAGCAACAAGTAATTTCTGCAAATCGGATGCCGCCTTTGCCGGGCGGCATTTTTTTATGTAACAATGGAATGGAGACTAAAATGGTACATCAGTATCAATTGAACGGCTATAACATCGTGCTGGACACCTGCAGCGGCTCGGTGCATGTGGTGGACGATGT
>OODA01000155.1_pt1 | contig 58374 bp, 63 predicted proteins | sample 1671341 | NCBI WGS metagenome assembly OODA01 (sample SAMN06348147, study PRJEB24527) | human gut metagenome | biome: human gut; feature: ankylosing spondylitis patient; material: feces | host: Homo sapiens | place: China | collected 2015-10 | reverse complement strand
CTAAATTTTCGTTTACCAGAAAATCGTTGCCGACGAAGCGACCTAATATATAAAGAAAATGCTATGATATAAAAATGGAGTATGAATAATACAGAAAAGGAGCGATATTATGTCAGGATTATATACCGAAGCGGACTATGAAAACTCCGTGATCGAATTATTCCGGAACATGGGCTACAGTTATCTGTATGGCCCCGACATAGAGAGAGATTTTCACAATCCTCTGTATGAGGAAGAGCTTGTTGCTTCCCTATATCGTTTGAACCGTTCTCTGCCGGAGGACGCTATTAGTGATGCACTTTTCAAGCTGAAGAACTTTGAAAACGGAGAACTGGTGCAGAAAAACACTGTCTTTATGGATTACCTGCAAAACGGCATTCCAGTGCGCTATTTTGAAAAAGGCGAGGAACGCTCCTCCATCGTCTATCTTGTTGACTATAAAAATCCCGACAACAACTCCTTTATCGTAGCAAATCAATGGACTTTCATCGAAAACAGCAACAAACGCCCGGATATTCTGCTTTTCCTGAATGGCATTCCGGTCGTTATTGTAGAACTGAAATCTCCGTCCAGAGAAGAAACCGATGCTTCTGCTGCATACCGGCAACTCCGCAACTACATGAAAGAAATTCCCTCCATGTTCATCTATAATGCCATCTGCGTTATGAGCGACCAGATGACCTCTAAAGCCGGTACAATTACTTCCGGCGAAGATCGCTTCATGGAATGGAAAACAGTCGATGGAAGCTATGAGAATACGCAGTACGCACAGTTTGATACCTTCTTTGAGGGAATGTTCCAAAAGGAACGCCTGCTTGACCTGATAAAGAACTTTATCTGCTTTTCCAACGAGGGTGTGAACTCCTTCAAAATATTGGCTGGGTATCATCAGTATTTTGCTGTAAGAAAAGCAATCGAATCGACCAAACGAGCTACCGTTACCGATGGTAAAGGTGGTGTGTTCTGGCATACGCAGGGCAGCGGCAAGTCGCTGTCGATGGTATTCTATGCCCATCTGCTCCAAGAAGCCTTGGATAGCCCAACTATCGTTGTGCTGACCGACAGAAACGATTTGGACGATCAGCTTTTTGGACAGTTTGCAAAGTGCAAGGATTTCTTGCGTCAGGAACCGGTGCACGCCACTTGTAGAAAACTGACAGAGACTTCGAGTAAAAATGATGTTGGATTAAAAGATTGGTTGGAAGGCAGACAAGCTAACGGTATTATCTTTACGACTATGCAGAAGTTTGAGGAATCTCACGAAGCTCTTTCTGAGCGCAGAAATATCATCGTTATGGCAGACGAAGCCCATCGTGGACAGTACGGCTTAACCGAAAAGATTAAGATGACCAAGAATGAGGACGGTGAAGAGATCGCCAAGCGTGTTGTAGGTACTGCTCGCATTATACGAAATAGTTTGCCGAACGCTACATACATTGGTTTCACCGGAACACCGATTTCCTCGAAAGACCGCAGCACCCGTGAAGTGTTCGGTGATTATATAGACATTTATGATATGACGCAGGCTGTTGAAGATGGTGCAACCCGCCCGGTTTATTACGAAAGCCGTGTCATTAAGCTCAACCTTGATGAAGCTACGCTGCACATGATTGATGCAGAGTATGAAATCATGGCGCACAATGCCGATCCTGAGGTTATTGAAAAGAGCAAGAAAACACTGGGACAGATGGAAGCTATATTGGGCAACGACAACACCATCAACTCTCTCGTCTGCGATATTCTTGACCATTACGAGAATTACCGTGAAGGTCTGCTTACAGGCAAAGCGATGATCGTGGCATATTCCCGCCCGATTGCAATGAAGATTTATAAGCGGATTCTGGAGCTGCGCCCTGACTGGACGGAAAAAGTCGGTATTGTTATGACTGGCGGAAATAACGACCCTGAAGAATGGCATGATATTATCGGCAATAAGCGGCACAAGGACGAGCTGGCGAAAAAATTCAAGGACAACAACAGCCCGATGAAGATTGCCATTGTCGTTGATATGTGGCTGACCGGATTTGATGTTCCGTCTCTGGCTACTATGTATGTTTACAAGCCGATGAGCGGATACAATCTTATGCAGGCAATCGCCCGTGTCAATCGTGTGTTCCGTGACAAGGAAGGCGGTCTGGTAGTTGACTATGTAGGCATTGCTAGCGCATTAAAACAGGCGATGAATGACTACACTACCCGTGATAAGAAAAACTATGGTGATACGGATGTTGCTAAGGTTGCTTATCCGAAGTTTATCGAAAAGCTCGGTGTTTGCCGTGATATGTTCCATGGATTTGACTACACCAAGTTCACGACCGGAACAGATTTAGAAAGAGCAAAGACCATCAGCGGTGCGGTAAACTATATCATTGCCCGTGAAAAGGATAAAGAAAAAGATACATTTATCAAGGAAGCGCTTATGCTTCACCAGGCTCTTTCTCTTTGTTCTTCCATGGTGTGCGAAGCTGACCGCTTTGAAGCTGCGTTCTTTGAATCGGTGCGTGTTCTGGTGCTGAGACTGACCAATGCGGGAACCGGCAAGAAAATCTCTCTGCCTGAAATGAACGCTCGTATAAATGAGCTTTTGAAGCAGAGCATCAAGAGCGAGGGCGTTATTAACCTGTTCTCTGATATGCAAGAGGAATTCTCCTTGTTTGATCCGAAGTTCCTTGAGGAAATCAGCAAAATGAAGGAGAAGAATCTGGCAATTGAGCTGCTGAAAAAACTGATAGCGGAACAGGTATCTGTTTATAGAAGAACGAATGTGGTTAAGTCTGAAAAGTTCAGCGAAATCATGCAGCGAGCAATCAATGCATATCTGAATGGTATGCTCACCAATGAAGAAGTCATCGCAGAAATGCTGAAACTTGCTAAGCAGCTGGCTGAAGCCCACAAAGAGGGCGAACAGCTCGGCCTTACAGCCGATGAATTGGCATTCTACGATGCACTTACAAAACCGCAAGCAATCAAGGACTTTTACAAAAATGAAGAACTGATTGCGATTACCAAGGAATTGGCGGATACACTTCGTAGAAATAAAACGATTGACTGGCAGCGCAAAGAATCTGCCCGTGCCAAAATGCGTACCCTTATTAAGCGCCTGTTGAAAAAACATAAATACCCACCGGAAGGGATGGCGGATGCTGTTCAGACCGTAATGACGCAGTGCGAGCTTTGGACGGATAATAATGATATGATGAGTGATAAGGTAGTCTCCTTTCAGGAACATAAGGCGTATATTTATGAGTCAAAAGCAACATACAGTATGGCTGCTGAAGAAACAGCTCCATATGGAACAAATAAGGACAAATGACGTGAAAAATATTTCATACTATAGCATCTTATATAGAGAAAATAATGATAAGAATTATGTTAAAGCGAGGCGATGAGTGTGCTAATGAATACAACTGAGTATCTCTCCATTATCGAAAATATCAAGAGCGAAATTACTGCGGCACAATATCGTGCGGCAATTCATGTGAATGCAGATATGCTGCTTCTCTATTATGATATTGGTTGCGTAATCAATGAACATAAATCATGGGGAAACAAGTTTATTGATAACCTTGCAGCAGATATTCGGATTGCTTTTCCAGAAAGCAAAGGATATTCTGTTCGTAATTTGAAGTATATGGCAAAATTCGCAGAGATTTATCCAGACCGAGAATTTGTGCAACAGGTTGTTGCACAAATTCCATGGGGTCACAATATAGTTCTTCTGGATAAGGTCGCTGATATGGATGAACGTAAATGGTATATCAAAAAGTCAGCGGAAAACGGCTGGTCTCGAAATGTTCTTGTCCATCAGATTGAAAGCAACTTGTATCAGAGACAGGTGCTGGCAGATAAAGTTACAAATTTTGATCACCGCTTACCGTCTCCGCAAAGTGAACTTGCAGCGCAGACAATGAAAGACCCATATGTATTTGATTTTATTTCTTTCCGGGAGGATATGCTCGAACGGGATATTGAGCAGGCACTTGTTAGGGATGTCACAAAGCTCCTTCTGGAGCTTGGAACAGGGTTTGCTTTTCTGGGAAACCAGTATCACCTGAACGTAGGCGGCGATGATTTTTACATTGATTTGTTGTTCTATAACCTGAATCTTCGCTGTTATGTAGTTATCGAATTGAAAACTGGTGATTTCAAGCCGGAATATGCTGGTCAGCTAAACTTTTATCTGTCAGCCGTGGACGGCATTTTGAAAAAAGAGCAGGATAATCCGTCCATTGGTTTGCTTCTGTGCAAAAGCAAAAACAATGTGGTTGCAGAATATTCACTCAAGGATATTTCAAAGCCGATTGGTGTAAGCGAATACAAAATAACCAGTAGCCTGCCGGATGATCTGGAAAAGCAACTGCCATCTGTTGAAGATATTCAGAAACGGATTAAATAAGGCTCTAATTAATTCTTAAGTTTTAGAAAGGACACACCAATGCATAAAATTCTCTTTATCTGCCACGGCAATATATAAATAAAACGGCTCAGATGCCCATAAACAGGGTAATCTGAGCCGTATTTTTTATGAATTACAACTTTTTTACAACTTTTGATGAAAACTAGTGATACAAGCTTATTCCTAAGCAACTTCGTTTTGCTCTCTATAAAACTCATCCAAAATAAACTCCACACTCTCACTCCACATCAAGGTTGCTGGCGTTTGCAAGCACCAATAGGTATGGCTTTTTGAAAACAAAAAATATGCTTCATCAAAGGGAATATTTTCTTTATCTGCTATAGCCTCCACAACCCTACGAATTGTTTCATAAAGGTCTAGGGTTAAGTCCATGCCCTTATATACATATTTACTGGTCAATTGTGTACCTCCTCACTAGCTTAATAAATCTTAATGCGTTTGGAGTATTTAAACAAAGTTGGTCATTTACCTTAAAATAGGCCAAACGGTCCAAGGCTTCCTGAACAGTATACGTACCATTCATGTAACGATTAACAGTGAGCATGGTATTATCATCCGCAACTGGACCCGTTACTACATCATAATCATGTTGTATTCCACCCAATGCCCTATTATTCTTTATAAACTCAAGCCATTCTTCATTTAGGCCATCAAAATGCTTATGCTTTAGAGAATTATCGAAGGTAAACTCATATACATAAACGTAGCAAGTATTCATACCATTTCGTAGTGCAATGTTCTTAGCCCAGGCTTCAGCTTGAGACTGTATGGTCGTAGTATAAAAGCCCTTACCAAAATCTCGCCTATCCTTTGACTTGGTCAAATCAATAGTATCAAAATCAAAGGATGTGCCATGATACACAATTATTTTTTTCACGATGCAACCCTCTTCAGCAAATCTTCAGCAAAACCTTCAGCTTCATCTAGGTCAAGCATATGTAATACAGCGTATTGGGAACGAATAGCGGAGATAATATCGTGCTGATTAAACAACTTGATTACATCAGCAACCATTAAGCCATGCTTTTGAGCATATCCCTCTACTGCTGCTATTACAAGAAAATTACAATCTTTAATATCTTGCTCGGACACGATATTTCACCTCCTACATCTTCTATTATATTATACAGCATTATGAGCTATGGAACAACTCAAGCAAGTTGACAATTTTGCTAGTATTGACTCTTCCAGCTTTCCGACTTTCTAACTTTTTATTACCATTTAAAAAGCAATTGCTAAAATGATCCTCATTAACACCTTTTAACCACATAGCTACTTCTATCAAATTCAATATAAATAATATACCCCTTTCTTACAGTTTTTTATTAAGTCAACTATCTTAGAGAGTCTATATTAGCATATAAGATCAATTTGATATGATTTTCATTAATGAAATATAAATCTATATAATACATAAACATCTTAGATAATTGTTGACGGAATTAAGCAAAGTTAGAAAGGAAAACAACATGCTTGATACATTCGAACTATTTATAAGAATCACCAAAACTCAAAGTCAATTAATAAAAGCAGCAGTAAATAAGTATATAGATAATTACAATAAGTATTACTTTTATAGACAGTCAAAAAAGCTTCATTCTGAAAAAGGCATTTTAAAAACAACAGCCTTTTTGATATTTGGAATTTTAGAGCTAAAGATATTCTACCATATGGAAGGTGATTATTTACGTTACTTATGTATGTTAAAAGTTAAACCAGCCTTAGTATTGCATCCCAACGATAACTACGCTCTTTCTACTGAAGGTGATTTTTTCTTTTTTCAAGACTATTTTAGGACCTTTATAGAAGAAATAAATTCACTCATAGGTAGTAAAGAATACTATATTCCGAGTGATATTAATAATTGGAGCATTATAAGAATAGATTACGCCTTTCAGTTTAGTACTACAAATTATGATAAATACATATATCTCATAAAAAAATCAGCTAAGCAAAGCCAAAGGAGAAAATACAAAAACTCTCTATATATTATTAATAAAAGCACTGTAATAAATTTTTATGATAAAACTTACAAATTTATTCAAAACAGAAAAGGCTCAAGCGAACGAGATGAACATATTTTAAGATTTGAAATACAATGTAAGAAAGAGTATGTGTTCAAAATCGCTGAAAGGTTTAATATATCCACTATAAATATACAAAATCTATGGAGCCTAAAAATAGCAAAAGTTATCGTTGAAGAGAAAATGCTCAAATATTTAAAAACGGGAGACTATTGCAGTCTTGCAATAAGCCATGAGAGACTTAGTAATCTATTTAGCCCCAAAAAGGTAGAAAAAATAGAAAATTTTCTTTCCTATTCATTACATAACACTACTCTTCTAGAAAACATGGCTTACTTATATGAAAAAGCGACAAATGGTAAGGTAACTGAAAATCAAATCAAAAGAAACCTACTCCCTGCATTAGACCAAGTAGGAGTGAATCCTTTAGCATTACCTTCTAAATGGGGTATTGAAGTCCTTTTTCACCCTATAAGACTAATATCAGAGTTAAATTGTTAGATTCAATTAGTTTCAAAAAATATTTTTATACCGTAATATGGTGATTAAAAAATATATATTATAATTTTGAATTAAGCACTTTAAAATTACAATCCTAATGCTGCCTGTGATGGCAGCATTATTTATATATAAGACAATCTATAACCAATACTGGAGGTAAAGGAAAATGAAACAAGGTATAAGAACAATTGAAAAACTCTATGACGAATTGGATCGTCAGCGTGAAGCCCGTACTGACTTGATTGCCAATACGAAAAACCTCATGGTAAATAGCACCAGAGGAACTAGTCTAATCAGTGTGGCAACCGATAATGATGTGCTTTCCTACGCTGTGTCTGAAGTGGCACATCATCAAATTGCAGAACGCTTAAATATTCCCTATAAGTATTATGAGCGTATGCGGCTAGATTATCCTGAACTGCTTGACCAGAATATCAATGGTTGGTTAGCAAGAACGCCTGAAAAGAGAATGCTGCGGACTTTGGATGGAAAGCTTCGTGCGTTCCTTAGTGACCGCTACCGTCGCTTGGATAATTTGGAATTGGTAGACCACGTCCTGCCTGTTCTAGCAGAAATGAAGGGCTGTGATATTGTAAGCTGTGATGTCACTGAAACTCACCTATATCTTAAGATTATCAATAAGGCACTTAAAACGGAAGTTGTTCCAGGGGATGTTGTCCAAGCAGGTTTTGTTATCAGCAACAGCGAGATTGGCTTGGGAGCTTTAAAGGTAGAGCCATTGATTTATCGTCTTATCTGCAAGAATGGCATGATCAGCAAGGACTATTCACACAAGAAGTATCATACTGGAAGACAGGTGGATGATACTGACAATGCTTATGAACTTTATTCTGATGCCACCCTCGAGGCGGATGACAAAGCATACTTCTTGAAAGTACAGGATATAGTGAGGGCTGCTGTTGATGAAACTAAATTTGCCCTAACTGTCGATAAGCTCCGTGCTTCAATGGAAATTCCCACAGCGAATAATCCCGTGGAAACTGTTGAAATCCTTGGTGATCGTTATTTGCTTAATAAGAATGAACGAGGGTCTATTCTGCGTCATTTTATTATGGGTAACGATTTGAGCCATTATGGTTTGGTCAATGCTGTAACCCGTGCATCCCAAGACATTGAGGACTATAACCGTGCAACAGAATTAGAACGTATTGGTGGAGTTTTGTTAGAGGATGGTATCAATGCCGCCAGTAAACGGAATCTAGTCCTCTTGCCAAAGGCTGCTTGATTTTCTAGGCAGGTTCGAATATTTCGGGCCTGCCATTACTTTTTCTAAGGAGGTTTTCAAGGTGTGTAATGTTTGTGTAAACACAATCTATTTTTGCTCGGACAATAAAGAGCTCCTGCAGAAGCTCTTTGTAAAAGTTCGACGCTGTTATGAGAGTATAGGCATGAAGTCAGTCTACAATTTGTTTCTCATTCACGATTATGAGCAAGGCAAAATTAATGGCATGATTGATAAACGGGATGATATCTCTGCGTGTGATAGTGTCATAAGGCATATAGAAAACTATTTTTACTTTGAGGCTGAAACAAACAGTGCGTGGGAGCCTCATATGGGAGTCTTAAAAAAGCTGCTTAGTGAAAAGTATAGTGATAAAATTCGTATGCTTTATTGCTCCGAAGAAGCAGGGTGTGGTGTGTTCCGAACCAATGACATTGATGGGATATTCTTTAATGATAAATTTCGATTGTCTTATGGTCATGACGACGAACACGAAGTAGAGTATTTTGAGTCCTTCCACAGGATGGTTCAGTATATCAAAAGCTATCTTTGCTGCAAGGTTTCTGAATTAGATGACCTCAACACTATTGAGCAAAAAATAATTGAGGCCCATGACATGGATTATCCTAGTTACTACTGCAATATCAACCGTTTTGAATACGAAGGGAGTGCTGAATAATGCCGGTAACTAAATTTCAATGTCCTTCCGGAGAAAAGGTGCCAATTCTCACATGTCTCAATAAGTGCCCTAATGCATCTCGGTGTATGTTCCTCCCTACCCTTAGAGCCATTGCTCATAGTATGGATAGAAAACTGGACAAGCCTTCTGTAACTGAATTGTTATGTGGTGTTCGTGAAACATACCTCAAAAAGACTACCGAATATGCTGTTGATCCAGTTCAACAGCTCTATGCTATCCATGGTACGGCAGTACATACTATTCATGAAGGCCATACTGAAGGAAATATGCTTAGCGAGGAAAGACTTGCTGATGAGGTGACCAGTGGCAAGTTTGATTTGTATGGGCAAATTGTAGATTATGATGATAAAACATTAGGCGATTACAAGGTTACTTCTTCTTACAAGCTTATGCGAGCTCTTGGCTTTTACAAGGTGGACGTCCCTACAGGGGAGGTTTTTAAAACTGGGATTAAGAAAGGACAACCTAAAACCCGTAAAGAATGGCGTACTGATGGAGTCAAGTATTTGCTTGATTGGGCAATTCAGTTAAATTACTATCGTATTTTGCTTGAAGAGCGCGGCTTTAAAGTAGACAGTATGAAGATTCAAGCCATGTGCCGTGATTACAGTCTGAGAATTGCAGCCGAACGCAATATTAGGAAACCAGTTTATATTATCCCTATCAACAAAATCTCTGATCATTGGGTAAAGCTGTACATGGCAACTAAAGCAAAACGCTTGCATGATGCCCTAGAAAAAGGTTATTTGCCGAAGCTATGCAGTACTAAGGAACGTTGGCACGATAGAAAGTGCAGCGAGTATTGCTCAGTAGCTGATAATTGCCCGTATGGCAGATTAGTTAAGCAAAAAGAATTGGCAGCATAATTTGGATTATCATTATATTAGAATAGCAGGATAGCCGAAACGCTATCCTGCTATTTTTATACACAGAAAGGAGAATTTACGGAAATGGAATATGAGATGATGTACATCGTGAAACCTATTGAAGATAATTTACCTCATGAGTTCAACGATAAAATGAGTAATCTTATTGAGTCCCATGGTGGAAGAGTAAAGAAGGCTGATTTTTGGGGAAAGAAACGGCTTGCCTATGAGATTAAGGACTTCGCTGAGGGTGAATATGTATTGCTTACCTTCAAAGCTCCTAAAGAGGCAGTGAAAGAACTGGATAGAGTTATGAAAATCAGTGAGGTCGTTTTACGGCATATGATTATCAGAAAGGAATTGTGAAAATGGAAAACTCTCAAATTGCCGCTAAATTGGTTAAAGTAATGGCAGATTGTAGTTATGTGGCTAAGAACGGGATTAATTCTTATCATAATTATAGATACGCCACAGCTGAGGATGTGTTGGTAAAGGTAAATGAGTCCCTGACCAAAAACCATCTAGCCTGCACAGTGAAGCCCACAATTATTTCCTTTGATGAGGTTACTAATCTGAAAGGTAATAAAGAGCATCTTGCTACTGTAAGCATTCATATTGAAATTATCGATAGCGAAAGCGGCGAATCAGTAGATTTTTATGGGCTGGGCTCAGGGCAAGATGCTGGAGATAAAGCTATTATGAAAGCACAGACAGCTGCTATTAAGTATGCCTATATGCTCGGATTGTGCATTGCTACGGGTGATGATCCAGAAGCGGATGTAAAAACCGATGAAGGCATGGCTGAGGAACAACTTGAATCTGTCCCCACCATTGTGGTTAATAGAAATCCAAAAGCTAGCACTAGAGTTAAAACTCCAGAGTTAATCTGCTCGTCCTGTGGGGTAAAGATTTCTGAGAAGGTAATGATTTTTTCAAAGAGCCGTTATGGCCGAGCATTATGCATGGATTGCCAAAAACACGCAGCAAAATCTGCGTAGTATTACCATAAACATCTATATGAATGATTATATTGTGAGTTGGAAAGGAGGTGACAGCAATGCTTCGTGGTGATGGTGGAGAAATCTTAATCGAGATTCTTGAATGGCTGATTGAAAAATAAAGGCCAAAAGAAAACAGGCCAAAGAGGATTTGATACTGTTTAATTCATATCTTCTTTGGCCTTTACATTCTATACATGCTATACACCTATAAATACATGCTATATACATAAAAAATATGTTTTGCAAACTGCTATCATATTAGTAGATAGAATATGAGGTGGTTCTATGTTTGCTATGCGGTATAAAAATATTGGTTTAAGAATAGCTTACTACAGAAAGAAAAAGGATTTGACTCAAGCCTCTCTAGCACAAAAGGTTGGTATGAGTGCTTCTTACCTTGGGCAGATTGAAAGAGGAAACAGAGGCAACAGCTTTTCGTTAGAAATTCTATACCAGATTGCTGACGCCTTAGAGGTTGATGTAAATTTGCTAATGAAAGAGGATAATGAAGGAATATAAATGAATGCATTGGCGTGAATAATGCTCAATGCGTTCATTTGTATTTAGTTTATTTTTTTATTTTTGGAGTGATGTCTGTGGACAAGAATGCACCCTTTGTAGGTAATGTTTTGCAAAATCCTAAGTACAAAGACGAATTAAAAAATACTTCAAGTGCTAATACGGTCATAGAAAGTGCAGCTCATAATGATAGGATTATTCGTTTTAATGCTAAGCAGGGCCATGGCTACGCTGCTGAACAAGCTAATGATATTATTGATAGAATTCATGGGAAAACCACAAAAATTGTTGGTGACGACAATGCCAAGGATGGGGCAGATAGAGTTGTAAATGGCGTCCAAATACAAACCAAATACTGTAATAACGCAAGAGCTTCTATAGAAGCTGCTTTTAGAAATGATACATATCGCTATATTGATAAAAACTCGGGCAAGCCAATGCAAGTGGAAGTGCCCAAGGATCAATATGAAGAAGCTGTAGAGATAATGCGTAAAAAGATTATAGAGGGAAAAGTACCAGGAGCTAAGCCTGAAGATGCTGAGAAACTTGTGCGCAAAGGAAACGTTGACTATCAAACCGCTTGCAATATTGCTAAGGCGGGTACTATTGATTCATTATTATTTGATGCTGCCCATGGAATGGTTATTGCAACCTCCGCTATGGGAATTACAGCTACAATAGCATTTGCCAAAGCCATTTGGGATGGCGAAGATTTGGAAAAGGCTGTAGATATTGCGATGTACAGTGGTCTAAAAGCAGGTGGTATAGGCTTTGCTACCTCTGTGTTATCCGCCCAGCTAACAAGAACAAGTTTAAGCAAAGTATTGATTGGTCCTTCTATTCAAGTAGTAAGATTGTTGCCATCAAGCGTGAGAACAACCCTAGTTACTACCTTAAGAGGTGGAGTTCTGTATGGTGGGGCTGCAACTAATAATTTGGCCAAATTATTGAGAAATAACTTAATAGTGGAAGCAGCCATCTTATTTGTAATGTCAGCCAATGATATTACTGAGTATTTTAGAGGTCGCATTTCTGGAAAGCAGTTATTTAAAAATATGGTTACCATTACGGGTGGTTTAACAGGAGGTCTGGTCGGCGCATATGTTGGTGGAATAATTGGTTCTGCTATCCCTATTCCATTCGGTGATAAAATAGGAGAAGCAGTAGGAGGAGCTGTTGGTGCTGCTGTAGGTACTGAGGCAGCTCATGGAGTGGCTGGATGTTTTATTGAAGATGATGCAGTCAAGATGGTTGCAATTATTAATGATAGAATAGTTCCGTTAGTGCAGAATTTCGTTTTAAACGAGGAAGAATTAAATATCGTATTAGAAGAATTAGAAGCAGAATTGCGTCAGGGAAGGCTTCTGGACATGTTCCAAAGTAATGACAGAGAAGCCTTTGCTGACGAGATGCTTACCAATATCATAAAAAATGTCACTCGTTGGAGGGCAAGAATTATTCTTCCTATGAATGACGAGTTGATTAAAGGATTAGGAAGAGTATTGGAGCTAGCACAAGACGAAAAGAATCTTCAGGAGCATTTTGCTAAGAAAAAAGTTGATACCGTTGCCATAGGCAGGAATCTGCTAGGTAAAGAAATAAGTAAGCGTGCTGCTGATAAGGCCTGGTATGTTACTAAGCAGATGAATATAGTTTCTACCCAACAGGAAATGTGTTTAAAGAATATGAGCAGCAATGAAAGTGCTTATGCTGTGAGTCGCTCACAGAGCACTGAAGAATTAGCTAAATATAAACAAGAGCTGAAGTTAATTATGGAGGAGGTATAATCATGGCTCGTGAACTGGAAGTAATAAAGACAGATGTGTTTACTAATGAAGAGAAAACTGAATTAAATGCGGAAATAGACCGCATTATTGAGGCGCACAAGAATAATCGTCAAGAAATAAACCGCTTAGTATTCGAAAGCGTATCTGCTATGACTGCTGCCGATGAAGCAGATGAGGAACTGTCTTCAAAGGGATTTTTTAGTAGACTCTGGGGTGGCATAACCGGTAGCAACCAAAGGCTACAAAATAAAATCAATAAGAATCGTGCCGCCGCTCAATACGCATCTCAGCAAACACTGCAAAAGCTTGCTGAGCAAAATCTCATGTCATTTGATTTGATTACCGCTGTTAATAACAAATTAAATGCTTCTCTAACAGCGGTGGATAGCGAATTTCGTAATATTTACGATGGACTTGCCAAATTTTTGCGTCACAATAAAAACGAGTTGGCTCGTCTGAAGACTAGACTTGAAAAGGTTGAGCGCAATGTGAACCTTTTGACTTGGCAAAATTCTATTGAGTACCAAGAGTTTAATGGCGAAGAATACATTGATATGGACGCTCCGAGCAAGATAGCCTGCTTAGTAAGTGATTTTTATGAGATTACCAAAGGTGAATGGAGTACTTCTGATTTATTGCTTTTAAAAACTGCTATGGCAACAATAGATTTGCAGCCAAAGGATAAAGTTAATTATTTTGGTGGCCTATTAGAAATTTCTAGTAAAGAGAGCATCAAGGACAAGCTGTTGGGAGGAAAAGTTATCAAAGCCATTAGTGATCCTAGTTATTTGCTTTCTGTTAGCACTCTTAAAAAGCTGGACAGCTTAAAAAATGAAGAAAGATATATTGTAGAAACCGTTTCAGGATATCTTGGTGAGAATAATCTTGATTCTGATGCCGATGAGATTTCTGCCAATCTTACTAGCAAATATATGAAGCAGAATGCCGATGTAAATTTGGATGTTGACATTGAGTGTTATGACTTTATCTTAGATTTACTCTATAACATCAAGCAAGCTAATGAGAATGGAATCATAGTAAATAAGGAAGATGCTGTAGCCTTATTAGAGTCCAGTGAAAAGATTGATAAGCCACCTGTTGAAGAAGAGATTGATGCAGATGCTATTGTTGAAGAAGGCATAAAGCATTTAAATATTGGTATTGAAGATGATGACGATGATGAATATAAAAAAGCTGCTGAACTGTTTGAGAAAGCAGCTAATCATGGTCATTCTGATGCACAATATTATTTAGGTTATCAATATGAATTAGGGTTAGGTGTTTTGGAAAGCAAACAAGAAGCAATAAAATGGTATACTTTGTCAGCTGAGCAAGGTAATACTGATGCTCAATATGATTTAGCTAAGTTGTATGAGCATGATAAAGATTTTGAAAATGCCAATAGATGGTATAAGAAAGCAGTTAGGAAGGAAAATCCTAATGCAATATTTAGCTTAGGATATAACTACTTTTATGGACGTGGTTTAGAACAGAACTATGCTAAGGCGTTAGAATTATTTAGAAAATCAGCTGAAATTGATTATCCACCAGCGCAAAATGCCTTAGGTAAGTTTTATCAAGATGGTTTAATTGTGGAAAAAGATTATAATAAAGCAAGAGAGTATTTTGAGAAGGCGGTAGAACAAGGCTTTGCTCCTGCTCAAGTAAATCTAGGACTTATGTACAAACGACCGATATACTACGGTATGCGTAACGAACATAATGTGGTTTATAGTGATAAAGAGGCTAATAGGAAAGCTGTAGAGTTATTTCGTTTAGCAGCAAATCATGGTAACCCCAAAGGCCAGAACAATTTAGCTATTATGCTTATATTTGGGAAAGGAATAGACTGCGATTACAAATCAGCTGTTCAGTTATTAATAAAGGCAGCTGATCAGGGTTATGCTCCTGCGATTTATAATTTATATAAAATAAAAGAACGCGAGGCATATTTTGATTATGTTGAATTTGATTATCCAAAATATAAACTATTATATGATGATGCCGAAAGAGAAGGTAAATTTAAAAACTTAAAAAAAGATTCAAAAGAATTGCTTTTATCTACGCTTGAATTCGCAGAATAACACAAAGAGCTGATGATTTTTTCATCAGCTCTTTTCATCATGTGGTTCTTTTCTTTGGCTTAGGGATAATATCCAATCCCAGTTCGTCAAGTTGATTGTTGGTATCAAGTACAGATAATCCATTGCTAAAGGCAAAAATGAGTACCCTATCACGAAAATCCCTAGCGTAAAGCTGGTTATGTCCAGCGTATTTGAGTAAGGTGTTTGCTTCGTCAAGAGTAAATTTGCCTGCGAAGGCTAAAGCTAAGCAAACCTCACGTGAGATTTTACGGTCTCCATTTAAAATATGTGCTAAGTGGGTCCTTTCTAGCTGAGACTGTTTATTCAGTTCTGACTCCCCTACCCCATGTGCTTTTGCAGTTGCAAAAAGATACTTAATCGGGTCCGGCGATAATTCTTGTTTATTCTCAGCGTTGAGCGCTTTCAGCTCTTGCGTATTTTTAGCTCGCGTTAATTCATTCTCTAGTTCCATGGTTGATTTTTCCATAATCTTTTTCCTCCAAGGGATATATGCTATAATAAAATATATCACAAAAAGAGGTGTAGTTCCATGCCAAACGTGAAAAAATTCCTGATTGATGGCTTCAAATGCATACAGACTTTAAAAAGTGGTCCGTGCGGAACCACAGAAATAGTTTTAGGTAATGACAACCAGGTTTATATCCGTAAGATAATTAAGTGTGGCAACTTACCTTACGATAAGCTAAAGGTATTACCCTGTGATTATTGGCCCAAAGTTTATTATGTTGCTAATGGTAATAACAACACAACCATCATCGAGGAATTTATTCACGGTCAAAACTTGAAAGAAGCATTGGACAGAGTAGGATATTTTACCGAGCAAGAAGTACGAAGGATAGGGACACAATTATGTGATGCCCTAGCTATCTTGCATGCCAACGGAATTATTCACAGGGATATAAAACCTTCAAATATTATCTTGACGACTAGAGGTGATATCAAATTAATTGATTTTGGCTCCTCTAGAGAATTAAAAAATAGTAGCATGGATACCACCATACTGGGCACCCCTGGTTATGCACCTCCGGAACAGTTTGGCTTTTCATCAACAGATGTACGCAGTGATATTTATTCGTTAGGAATTACCTTAAGGGAACTTGCTGGTAACAAAACATCCTCTTCCTTCAATAAAATAATTCAAAGCTGTACCGAATTGGATCCTAAACGCAGATTAGCAAGCGTCAAAGAACTGAAAAACCTGTTAATTAACAAGCATGCTTACAAGAAATCTTTAATGGCAATTGCCTTAGTGGTGGGCTTTTGCTTAGTTGGAGCTTATTTCTTCGCAAGTAATAAAACAGATAGCATTGAAGTACCTCCTGCAAATGGGACAAATGAAATCAAAAACAACGATAAAGCTGATGATTTAAAGAAAGATAGTAATAGCAAAGCATCAACTGATAAACCCCAACAACCAAATGAGGTAGCTAATAAGAAGCCCGGAGACGCTAAGGTTGTAGATAAAACTACCACTTCTAGTGAGGTTGAACATTCAAAACCCAAAAAAACCAAGGGCTACGCAACTGTAACTGCCGATTTGACAAGTTCTGGGTGGATAGTAACTAGTGTTACCAATGAGTTACATTTCCTACAGAAGGAGAAGGCCAAGGCTCTAGGTGCAAGGCAGGTTCACTTTTATAATTATGAAACACCTTTTTTTGAAGTTCACAATCTTTCAAAGGATGAGCCATTATGGAATCCTCGGCTTACCCTGAGTTTTAAAGACATGGTGGTATATGCCAATGATTTCAGCACAAATTCTTGGGGAGGACGTAGGATAAATATACTATATGAAAAGCCTGTAGAGCTTGGTTTTACGCAGGCCACAATAAGAATGAATGGAACAGTTTTGCCTAACGATTATCAGGCAATGTCTCTGTATGGGGAGGTATACGCTTATTATGTGACTGGTCCAACACCAAGTGTTGCTGTGCGGTTGGAAGCAGATAATGCACCCGCTGTCTCTAAGATTTTTAAAATTAATATTGAATAAGCATCGTTTAAGAGATGGGCAAAGAGCTCATCTCTTTTTTTGTGTACATCACGTACACCAATTTATATTACATTTGGTATATTCTATGTTCAAAGGTAGTTTTTAGATTAACTATGTAAACTGCCCCCAATGAAAGTATTATTCGAGAGGAGTGATAATGTGGAAGGAAATCGACGCCGGTTATTGGGAGCTAGAATTGTTTTTTATCGCAAGCTAAAATGCGTTAACCAAAAAGACCTTGCTACTAAGATTGGCGTTTCTAGGCAGTATTTGTCTAGATTAGAACATGGAAAATGCTCTTGTAGCATGGAAAACATGTATCGTATTGCTGATGAACTAGGTATAGAGGCTAGTAAGTTATCAGGATTGGGAAAGGAGGATGGTGAAAAGCCGATAGAAGCACCTTGACACCAAGATGCTTCTGTCAAACGAAAAGCTACTGATAAAAAATATATATTATTAACATGACAGCAGAAATGCTGTTAATTAGCAATAGCAAAGGAGGAAAAACCTATGGCAGCACCTTTAATCTGGGTAATCGGAAGCTTTGTCGGAGGATTTATTGCCCATGACCTATTCAATGATTGGGTTGAGTCTGATGACGACGATTGCAACGAATGCCAACCCCCAAAGCCTAAACTGCTCGAAGCAGGAAAAGGCAAATCCGCTAATATAAGTGAGAAATAATATTTTAGGAGGACTGGACAATGAAAAGAATACTACTGGCTATTTGCTTGAGTTTAATGTGCTTGAGTTGGAACGGAAATGCAGAAGCTACAAATTGGGTGGCCTGCCCCAACAATGCTACCATGTTTTGGGACGCAGACAGCGTGCACAGCAAGCCTTCAGGTGAAATTGTTTTTAACACCAAAGGTATCGACAGTGCCCATAATGTCACTTTCATCTTTGATATGTTTATTAATGCCCAACGTGGAATGGTAACCTATACTTATGGCCGAGTATATGATGCCAATGGAAATTTAGTACATGAAGGAGCAATGGCAAGGCCCATGTACATTGATACGCTGAAAGAGGCAAAAATGTATAGGGAAATTATTGCTTATTGCGACCGCAATAATTTGTGAGGTGATTAGCTTATGAAAAGAATCTACGCTGTATTAATGGCTTTATGCTTGTTCCTGTCATCCGCTGTTGTGGCAGAAGCTGCTGAATGGATTTTTCTGTCCCACCAAAACTATTATAATGGGGATATTTACTATGATCGCAGTAGTATTGCCCTCAAGGGGGATGTTATCAGTGTAAAACTGAAAGCAACGGATAAGAAATACGCTTCCAAGTACTTTATCATCGATGCCAATATCCGCAAAGAAAAAGTTGGTTCAAATCCCAACACTGCTGTCACTGTTCATAAGGTGTATTATACAAAGCAAGACGAGTACACCAATGATGGCAGTTTCGTAGGCTCTCAGCAAAGAAATGATTATATTGGGATTGTAGAAATTGATTACAAGCAGTTCAAACCAATTATCGATTATGCTTATGCTAACGCACCCGTCGCGCCTGGGAGTGAACCAAACCTAAAGCAAAAAAGGTGGCAACCAGTTGCTTCATCTTATACTAAAGCCATGGTGTATGTTAACCCTGATTCGATAAAAGATTTGCCTGACGGAAATATGGCTTTGGAGTTTATGTTCGACAGTCCGCCAAATGCTCTAGTATTGGAAGGCTATGTTGATAAGAACGACCAATTCCATGTCGGCAAGTATAAGCTCTATAATGGGATACACTGCAGAACAGTTGAGCAAGGAAACAACGAACTGCCCTATCCATCTTTACGTACAGGAGCTAAAGACGCTATTGAAATGGCACGACATTTGCAAAAAAAGTATAATTTGCACTAAAATGTAAGCTGATGGCATCTAGCCATCAGCTTATTTTATAAGGACACATCTCCTGCAATACATATAAATAAGGATAATTACCATTAATCCTATTTAAACTTTGCAGGGAGATGATTCCGTGATAGTATTAGATAACAGTGATAGGCAATATGATGATGTTCTAACTGTAAAAGGCCTTATGGATTACTTGGCCATAGGCAAGAATACAGCATATGAGTTGCTGAAATCAGGTAAAATAAAACACATTAAAATTGGGAGAAATTATAAAATTCCAAAAGAAAGCTTACGAGAATATCTTGCTAAGGAAATTAGGTAAATATACGATGCTAGACTTCCCTAGCATCGTAATTTTAGACATCATGTCTAGTCGAGGAGGAATAACTATGAAAAAAATTATTATGACAAATATTTTGAAATGCATTGAGAGTGATAAATATGTCTCTGGCCAAACAATAGCTAAATTGTGCGAAATTTCCACCTCAAGTGTTAGCAGATATCTTAAAGAATTACAAGCTGATGGTATAATATACAGAGAAAATAGAAATAGACCTTGGTGCATCCTAGAAGACATTGAAAAATATGACGATGCAAAGTATGATGTGGAAATTGATTTAGAGGCAAACATAGTAGGAATAGACCGTACTATCATATTAAACGACGAAGGAAGTTACACGAAACAACAGTTAGCAAATGATAGACGTAGCTTACGGTTTAATATTACTTCTCCTAATGGACGACTTTACAAAGCGTTCAAGACTCAAAATCCCAAAAAAATACTCAAGGTAGCCTTTCGTGAAACTCACTGGTTTACTTGCAAATTCTGCAATTTGGCAAGCACAGAAGTGATTAACGAATATAGTTTAGGTAAGCATAATTTACTAACGAGCTATTTTTCAGATTGCAAAACTAAATATCTTGAAGTTCTTGAAGCAAAAAGTCCAGTTTGGAGCAACATTTGTGATATTTTGTGTACTGATGTACTTGGTGAACAACAGCTGCTGAACCAAATCTTAAAAGATTACATTGATGTATTAACGTATATAAAAGATTTAAATCAAAAAACAAACGAGGAAACCATCTTAGCTTCTATAAAAAGCAGACAAAAGAAAAGGCTTGAAACTGATGCTTTTAAGCACAGTAAAATGGATGATATTAATGTATATGAGGCTTTATCAAAGACTGAGAATCACTTGGCTCTTTATTGGATGTTATGGTGTTCTATAAATGAGTTGCTTAAAAATGGGTCCTTGGGTAACGTTCAATTTAGTGTTAGTTATTCTAAGAAATAAATATTGTCTGGCGCGTTGTGAAAAATCACAACGCGCATTTTTTATGCAAAAATGCAAGATCACAAATTTGGGTAAAAGTCAATATAGATAATGCAGAAAATGATATATTTTGCAATACACATCACTATACAAGAACTATCTAATTAAAAACCTCATTCTTTAGTATTATATACGAGGTGCTAACATCAATGAAAAAGCTCCCCTTTGTGTCGATTGAAAAAATCGATTGATACCCATTAACGGAACTTCATCTTGAAAACGGTACCAAAGGTTTGAAAGCAAATTTGCAAAGAACTTATTTCTGTTCCTTGAAAACTTAATATTTCCTCTCTAAGCGAAAACGCTTTCTCTCTACAAGCAATAGGAGTTCCAAGCAATGAAAGCCTCACAAGCCATCCCATTGCTCACCCTGATTGTTTAATGACATGAAAGCTAAAGTGCTGAATCGGCAATCGTATATTGCGGTAATCTGCAATAACCAGATCTCGGGGTGTCTCGTATGAAAATACAAATATTCCATATCTGTTGGTTCCTCCATTCAAAGCGAGTGGGGTCTCAACTAAAAGAGATGCTTGCTGCTAAGGCAAGCATCAAAAAAAATAAGGAGGTAAGTTATCATGCAAAAAATAACTCTCAAAGGAGTTCTTGGATTGATTGAAAGCTCTAATAAGGAAGGGGCAACGGCAAGTGCCCTAAAGGAAAATTTTGTTCTATTCATTAAGGGAGAGCGTAGCTTATTAAGCGTCATCCAAATGGACGGCGTACAGCAAGTGCTCAAAAAAGAATTTTTATTCGAAAAAATAGCTGTTGTCGAAAAAGTATTTGCGATACGACACAACAAAAACATCAGTATCGTTATTGTGGCAGCGCTCGACGATGGCGAAATTGAGTATTTCTGTCTAGGCTCTGAAAAGTCCAAGGATAATGGGGATGATGAGAAGGCAACAGACTCTGCGTCAATCCCCAATGACGATACCGAAATTGCTACTGGTTACTTCGCGGTACTCGAAAGATTTTTTGGCAGTGACGGAATTGCCGAATATACAGTACAAGAGCAAAAAGAAGAAAAAAATCTCTACTCCTTTTCTACTCTGTACACTAAAAAACATAACAAGTACCTGGAAAATACTCTTAGGCTTTTAATAGCTTTTAGCGGCTTATCAACCGATACCATTAAGCAATGTAGTTACGTTATTGATTATGAAGCTGTAAACCAGTTAACATCCTCAGCTGAAGATGCTCAATCGTATGAGGTGAAAAAAAATGAGGACTGACGTTCAGACCAATACCGTAAGTGACGTTTATCATCCCAATTGTAAACAGCAACAGCAACTTTCGGCAAAAAAAGTGATTGTGCTAAATCCGAATGATAGCTTCACGACAAGTTCAAAACTTGTTAGTATTACTGATCCAAAGGAAAATTACCTTAACCAGAATGCAATTAGTAAAATTGCTATAAGGAAATCTCTTCCAGACCGTATTGATTTGAACTCGCCAAGCAACAGCGAAGCAATAAATGCCCTCAAGCTTGCTCCTGATAGTAAAATTGAAGGATTTAGCGACGATGGCATTCATGATTTGTTGAGCACAGAGGAAAGTCTGAACACAATTAAGCTTACTCATGATAGCAAGGTTAATTCATTTATCGATGAAGGTGCTTATGACTTGTCAGATTCCCAGGAAACGCTTAGCAAAATTAATCTTGCTTCTGACAGCAAACTTGAACTTTACGAAGCATTAGATTTAAATACCCAAATTGATAACCAACCTTCTGTTGCTGCACGTGGAAATCATTTCTCTGGAGAAATTCCGGAAACTAGGCTTAGTTACCGTATTGCCAGTTTCCTCATCTCGCAAAAAGACGAGCTCTTCTGTGCAGATTCTGGTCAAACACTTAGACGCTACAACAGTTCTTCTGGCTATTATGAAGCTCTACCTCAAAAAGACTTTGGGGACTATTTGCTAAACATATTGCCAGATAACATAGTAGGCGCTACTACCCAAAATGTGGAAAACGAGGTGTATAGATTCCTGCTCAAATGCAGAAAATTTTCAATTCGTTTACCATCAATGCCAGAAAAACTAGTCAATCTTGCTAACGGAGTATTTGATCTAGATACTGGCAAGCTGCAACGTCATTCTCCATCATTCGGCTTTACTTTTGGGGTAGAAGCTAATTTTAGGGATAACCAAAAGATGTCGGAAACTTCAGAACGTTATTTTCTTAATCTTGGGATTGACGAAAAAGGGAAAGAAAACATATTAGCGATGATAGGTTTTTCAATCTGCAATTACCGTAAATTACAAAAAGCGGCATTTATGTATGGTCCTGGAGGAAATGGTAAAACAATTTGCTCTAAATTCATAAAACGTCTGCTCCCACCAGATATGGTCGCTGGACTGAATTTTTCAGATTTGGCCAACTCTTTTGCCCCTAGTAATCTTGAAAATAAAATGGTATCTATTTCCACTGACGAGGATACCAAGAAGCCCACATCAAAAGGCATCTCTGTTTTTAAGAAAATAGTTGGCGGAGATTTTCTTGAGGTTCAGAAAAAAAATATTCAGCATCACACGATGGAAAGTAATTGCTTCTTGATTTTTATTTCGAACTATCAGTTCAAAATTAAAAAAAGTGATGACCCGAATGGCGGTGTGAAGAGAAGAATATGGTTTATTCGTACTGGTGAAAGAGTCGGTGATATAGATCCAGATTTATCTGAAAAACTATGGGCTGACAGAGATGCAATCGTTAGTCAGGCACTCTTAACGGCATCCCGTTTTATGAAAAACTGGCAAGACCTTATGCCTGAACCATCTGATGAGGAGTTGTACGAGGATTCTAATTCTTATGGGGATATAATCGACCAACTAATCAGCCGATTTGTCAACACCACTTTTGAATACACTGGCGACCAACATGATCGAATAGCTGTGCAGGAAATATATAAAGCCTTTTGTGGATTATATTCCAAAGAAGTTAGTTCTCTTGATATTCAACTTAATGGTTTTGCTAGTAGGCTCAAAAAGTGTGTGCGTGAAGGAAGTATACGCAAAAAGAAAAACCAAAGTACTCTGTGCGGTTATAATTGGAAAGCAGAGGAACCGGATTTTGATTTCTGGGACATGGAGGTAAAATGATATGCATGATTATGAAATTCCAATACCAGAACGCTATTGTCTTACCATTAATGAAGCTGCAGCCTATTTTGGCGTAGGGCAAAAACGCATGAGGAAATTGGTTATAGACAACGTAGGTACGGATGCTGTTATTCAAAACGGCGTCAAATACTTGGTGAAACGTCAAAAGTTTGAGGAAATTTTCTCCAAACTCACGGCTGTTTAGGTGATATGGGTGCATCCAAAATGGGTGCACCCCCTTTTTTATAAAGAGAGGAGGAATAAACCATGAGCACAAAAAGACGTGATAACAGGAATAGAATACTTAGAAATGGTGAGGGCCAGCGTTCCAATGGGCTTTACTATTTTAAGTTTAGCGATAAAACTGGCAAAAAATCATTTGTGTACAGTTGGAAACTAGAGCCAACTGATAGATTGCCTGCTGGCAAAAAAGAAGATTTTTCCTTACGAGAAAAAGAACGGCAAATTGAACTCGACTTGTTAGATAGTATTATTCCATTTGGGGGAAACTATACCGTGTTGCAATTGGTAAAAAGATACGTTTTCCAAAAGACCGGTGTACGCAATAATACAAGAACTGGGTATAAAACTGTTTTAAACTGGTTAGAACAAGACCCATTTGGCTCGGCCAGGATAGATTGCGTAAAACCATCTGATGCTAGAAGTTGGCTAATTTACCTTCAAAAAGAAAAAGGGAAAAGCTACAGTTCCATTCATTCCATTCGAGGGGTGGTCCGCCCTGCTTTTAAAATGGCCGTGGAAGATGACCTTATAAAAAGGAATCCCTTTGATTTTGAGTTAGCAACTGTCGTAGTTAATGACAGCGTTCGAAGAGAGGCTCTTACCCGTGATCAAGAGCGTAAGCTTTTAGAGTTTATTAAAAATGATAGGCATTTCAGTCGATATTATGAAGGGATATTTATCTTATTCAAAACTGGCATGAGAATATCAGAGTTTGTAGGGCTCACGCTTGATAATGTGGATATGGTTAATAGAAGAATAACCATTGACCATCAATTGCAGCGTAGTAATGATATGCGATATACAATCGTTGCACCTAAGACAGGGGCAGGAACAAGGGTTATACCTATGGGTGAAGAAGTTTACAGCTGTTTCGAAAAAATACTTGCTCAGAGGAAACCTCCCCAGAATGAGCCTGTAATAGATGGTCATAGTGGCTTCCTATATTATGACAAGGAACAGAGGCCTATGGTTGCTCTTCATTGGGAAAAATACTTAAAGCATATTGTGGAAAAGTACAATAAAATCTATAAAGAAGAGATGCCCAAAGTAACGCCACATGTGTGCAGGCATACTTATTGCTCCATTATGGCTAAAAATGGTATGAATCCTAAGACTCTCCAATACCTTATGGGGCATAGTGATATAGGAGTAACCTTGAACACATATACCCACATCAATTATATTGATGCCGAAAATGAGGTCAAAAGACTCGAAAAAGACAGGTTGTAAAGTTGTAAAAAATCGTCAGATTTACAACTTTTTTACAACTTTTGAGTGGCAAAAAGCACGCTATTATGCTAAAATGTGCTAAACTACAGATTTTAGCATAATAGCGAAAACCCGCATGGTTACGGCGTTTTCCCCATTTTTACGGAGGTTTCAAAACGTGCATAAAATACTATTCATATGCCATGGCAACATCTGCCGTTCGCCTATGGCAGAGTTTTTATTGAAGGACATTGTAAAAAAGCGCGGCATTGCCGCTGATTTTGAAATTGCTTCGGCAGCTACGAGCAGGGAAGAAATCGGTAATCCTGTGCATTACGGCACGCGCAACAAGCTGGCGCAGCTTGGCATCAGCGTCGCAGGCAAGCATGCGGTACAGGTAACAAAGCGTGACTACGAATATTATGATTTGCTGCTGGTGATGGACAGCAATAATATCCGTAATTTGCGTAGAGTCATCGGTGAAGATACGCAGGATAAGGTCCATCTGCTTTTGGATTATACCGGTCGCAAGGGCGCAAGCATTGCCGATCCGTGGTATACCGGTGACTTTGAAGTGACCTATGACGATATCATGGAAGGTCTGGATGGCTTACTGAAGTATCTGAAATATTAAAACAAACAAATTTCCGTACAAACCGTTAATAAGTTAACATAATTTACCATAAAAATAGATAGAATTAATCGAAAACGGTATTTTGCTTGTTTGTTTTCGATTGTGGTGCTACAATAAATGTTACGGTAAAATAATATAGTTTCCAATGAAGAGAGGTTTTTAAACATGAAATTCGCAACACGTATGGAGCGTATGCAAGCTTCTGAAATCCGCGAGCTGTTAAAATTAACTGCTCAGCCTGATATTATTTCCTTTGCCGGCGGTCTGCCTGCACCGGAGCTGTTCCCTGTAGAAGAAATTGCCAAGGTTTCTCATGACCTGGTACTGAAGGAAGGTCGCCAGCTGCTGCAATATGCAACTACCGAAGGCCGTCCGTCCCTGCGTGCAAAAATTGCTAAACGCATGGCTGATAAATATCACACCAACGTTGATCCCGATGACATTCTGATTACCACCGGTTCTCAACAATGCCTGGACTTCGCAGGCAAGCTGTTCCTGGATCCCGGCGACGTTGTTCTGTGCGAAAGCCCGTCCTACCTCGGCGCTTTGAACGCATTCAACGCTTACCAACCGAAATTTGTTGAGGTTCCGACCGATAACGGTGGTCTGATTCCGGAAGAACTGGACAAAATTCTGGAAACCACTCCGAACTGCAAATTTATCTATGTAATTCCTGACTTCCAAAACCCGACCGGTCGTACCTGGTCCATGGAACGCCGTCAAAAATTTATGGAAGTTGTTAACAAACACAACCTGCCTGTACTCGAAGATAATCCGTACGGCGAACTGCGCTATGAAGGCACTATCCTGCCGTCCCTGAAATCTATGGATACCAAAGGCTTGGTTATGTTCCTGGGTACCTTCTCCAAAATCTTCTGCCCTGGCCTGCGTCTTGGCTGGATCGCTGCAGAGCACAGCCTGCTGAGCGAGTTTGTTAAAATCAAACAAAGTGCTGACCTGCACACCTCTAACTTTGACCAAGGCGTTGCAGATGCTTACATGGAACAATACGACCTGGATGAGCACGTTAAAGAAATCGTTGCTCTGTACAAACATCGTCGTGATCTGATTCTCGAATCCATGGAGAAATACTTCCCGGCTGGCACCGAATGGACTCATCCGGAAGGTGGTCTGTTCCTGTGGCTGACCTTCCCTGAAGGCGTAAGCGCACGTAAAGTATTTAACAAGTGCATCGAGATGAAGGTTGCCGGCGTTATCGGTGATGCCTTCTATCCGAACCAGAAGACTGACCGCAGCATGCGTATCAACTACTCCAACATGCCGGATGACCGCATTGTTGAAGGTATCCAACGTATGGCTAAAGCAATCAAAGAGTGCATGTAATTCTTTGACGGCTTAAGCTGTCTTGTAAATTTTACAGCTGATAAAAATTTAACCCCTGCAGAAAAATTTCTGCAGGGGTATTTTGTATGTATGAAGTTTTAAGCTTTAGCAGCCTTTAAAGTTCTTTCGAACAGAATGTATAAAACTCCGGCAGCCTCGTCACTGAATTTAAAGATACTGTCGGTACCATCGGTGTGATGGAAGGTTACAAGGTTGATGCCGTCAAAATCAGCACCGCTGAGAACGTTGAGCGGGATATGGAAGGCATTTTTCTTACCAATGTAAACTAAACGTTGGTTAGTAAGGAAGAACACGCCCAGCTCTTCAATAATAGTCATTTCTTCTGTGAATTTGGGATGCTCGATTTTTTCGCCCTTGAAGGCAACGGTTTCGTCAATGCGGAATTTGCGTGTCAGCTCATAGTAGTTGTCTTCGCGTTCTATCATTTTGTTTTGGCAGAGACCGCAGTTGGTATAGGCGTGGCAGATTTCGCCGGGGTTGAGAGGGAAAGCATCCTGCTTGATATCGCCTAAAGGCATATGCTCCGCATTCCACAGGCTGCGGTATTTTTCCAGAGCGCTGACAATGTTATTCTTTAATTCATATGGGATATCCAGAGTTGCGCAGTCGGCACGCAGGGCAGCTTCTTCTTCCGGAGTATAACGCTGTGCGCTGCTGATTTCGTCAAACTTCTGATTGAAGTGAGTCTGAAAAACCTGCTTACGCATGGAAAGACTGTCTTCGTAGTCATAGCCGAATAACTCATTCAATTGTTTGATATCCAGCTTTTCGGTGCCTGCAAGCAAATCACGGCAGCGGACAAAATAAGCAGCTGTTTTTGCTGCCTTATCAGCCTGCTTTGCCAGATGCGGCGGCAGCTCCAAAATTTCAGCTAAATGTGCAAGCTGTGCCCAAAGGCTGTCTTCCTTAGTCTGTACTTCGGTAAAGACAACATCTGCCAGCTTGCGGTAAATGCCGCTGCGTTGGTTGCAATTATCATCATGGAATTTTACGCCCCATTTTTTCAGAGCATGATGCACATCATCGGCACTGACTGCTAAAGCGTCGGGTGCTGCAGCCAACAGATTATTGAGCTCCTTCCAGCCGTTTTCGGTAGGCTTGCTGCCGAATATTTTTGATAAAAAGCCGCATTCTTCTAATTCTTGCATGCTATAAGGTTTCAAATTCTGCACTCTCCTTTACAGGCTTAAAGTCTGCATTTTGATTTTTACGCTGATAAAGTTGCCAGCGGTTTATTTTATCGCTAACAATACGAATTTAATCTAAACAATATTATACGCTAAAAGTGTATCTATTGTCTAGAAAGAAAAAGCTTCGGCATTTATCTGCTGTGACTATCTGCCTGCATTGTGTTATAATAGCAATTAGAGAGAGGAAAGGGAGATACAATGTCAATACAAGCTTTTACTGCTAACAACAAAGGCAATTGGAAGGCTAATTTGCCGGTATTGTGGCTGGGAGTTTTTTTGTGCTGTGCCAGCTATACAATGTGCATTCCTTTTTTGCCTGTATATCTGCTGCGTGAGCTGCATGTTGCTCAGCCTGACGTTAACTTCTGGGCAGGCATTACCTTTGCTGTAACCTTTATGGGTTCGGCCGTGATGGCACCTTATTGGGGCGCTTTGGCTGACCATGTCGGGCAGAGAAAGATGGCGATTCGCGCCGGCTACGGCTTGGCGCTGACCTATTTTCTTACCGGCGTTTGCCAGGATGTCTATCAGCTTTTAATAGTGCGTATTGTGTGTGGTGTTGTTGCCGGCTTTGTGCCTGCCTGCATGTCTATGGCATCTTCATCCTTGCCGGAGGAGCGCATGGGCTGGGGCATGGGACTGATGCAGACTGCGGTAGCCAGCGGCACCATCATGGGACCTTTGATGGGCGGTTATCTGAGCAGCTGGTTTGGCATGCGTGCTTCATTTTATGTAGGCAGCTTTGCCTTGTTTATTGCTACAAGTGCCGTAGTATTTATTGTTAAGGATATGTCCGTATTGAATAAGGGTGCGCGCGAAGCAAGCAGTCTGTTGGCAGATTTAAAGAACGCTTTGCATAACAAGGGCTTGTTATATATTATGGCTATGTTCTTTGTAGTGCAGACCTGTGTGATGCTGATTCAGCCGTTGATTACATTGTACGTAGGCGAGCTGATGCATGATATGGGTGATGCTGCTATCAAGATGTCAGGTGTGATTTTCTCGCTAGCCGGTATTACCGGTATTTTAGCGGCACCGTTTTGGGGAAAACGCGGACAGCGCTTCGGTTATGTGCGTGTTTTCTGCATTGTAACCTTTATTGCCGGTTTTATTAACCTTTTCCAAGTCTTTATCAACACTGTCTGGCAGTTTGCGGCTATTCAGTTTGTTTACGGCTTGTTCCTTGCAGGCGCTGTGCCGAATATTAATGCTAACCTGACGCGTGTTACTGCTGCCAATATGCGTGGTAAGGCCTTTGGCCTGGTTACGAGCGCGCAGCAGTTTGGCGGTGTTGTAGGACCGCTGCTTGGCGGTGCCTTGGGCAGCTTTATGAGCTCGCGTTATGTGCTTGTATTTGCCGGCTGCGTGCTTATGAGCGTAGCAGTTTACTCTTATTTCACGCATGTGCGTGGAGCGGAGCAGGAAGCTGCAAGCTAAAAGTTTATCCATATAAAATAAAAGACCGTTGCTGCAGGGAATTTGCGGCAACGGTTTTATTTTTGGAAAAATATAGAATGTTTTCTTCGGAACCGTCAAGCCTTCGGTTTAGCCGTCAGCCATTGGCGTTTTTGCTCACTTTGCGGGAAAAGCTGGTGATCAAACCACATATAGAAGAAGCGTTCTGCCGGTACAATGCTGTAGCCGTCCTGCAGATGGTCTGTGGTGTCATAGGGATCTGCCATAATAAGCACATCGTCACTTTGGTGTGCGGTGCCCATGCTGTCGTAACCGATAATGACGCGCCAATGCCCGCCCCAATCGACGTTTTCTACAATAATAGGGGTATTATGTTTCAGATTGCTCTCGACAAATTTAAGAAAATCCTTATAGTTGTCGGGAGTTTTATCTTTGATGGAGGAATGAACCTCCCAACCGATTTTTTCAAAGTAGTTTACCATGCCCTTGGTGTTGGTGCCGACGGTTTTGCTGCTGCCCATGATTTTGGCAACGGCCAGCTCTTCATCAAGCGTTTTGCCTTTGTAATATGTTACTACCATATTTGCAGCGGCAGGACCACAGGTATAATGAGTGATTTGCTGCGTAGTGGCAAATTTCGGCAAAATAGTAAGATGCTCGTCAGATTGCATATTATAAAAATCAGGATGTTTAAAATAGGGTGAATCCTTGATATCGTGTTTGCCTACGAATTGTGCGGCACCGGCTGCCGGTGTGCTTCCTGGTGTGCCTATAGGCATAGGGGATTGCTGCAAAAGATAATTAAGGCCGCCTAAAATGGCTAGCAGGCAAACAATGACCGTTAAAATGCGTTTTGTTTTCATACGTTGTCTCCTGAACTGATTGTAGCTTTGCGCCTTTGATGCTTATGGAATGCTGTGAGCAAAGCTTCTTTTTCGTTGGGAAGATTACCTGATTGTACGCGTTCCAGCAGGTAGGTAAGAATATTTTTGATTTCTGCATGGGGGATAAGCTCCAACAGCTCGCGTCCGCCGACAGCAAGGTCCTTACTGCATACAGGCATGCGTGTGCGTACAAGCTCCACAACCTGACGGCCTAAAAGGCGACCTTCGGCCATCAGCTGCTCGTTTTCGCGGGCGTGGGTTGCTCCCATATCCGCAAGAAAAACCTCTACTAGCAGACTGTAGGCTTGTGTCAGCTCTGCCTGCGTGCGGAAACCGGAGTTGGCAGCTTCGCTGCGCACCCAGCGCAGCAGGGTGCGCTCGCCGGTGAGCAGCATAGGCGCGAAGCGCATATGCTGCGCTACAAGCCAGGTTACCAGATGTACGAAGCTTTTGTTATAGCCTAGGCGCGTTAAAATCGCTTTAGCCATGATTGCACTTTCGGCTTCATGCCCCGGGTCGGAAGGCTGGCCTTCCTTATTCAGTTTGCGTACATTCGGCAAGCCCTTGCCCAGATCGTGCAGCACAAGTGCCCAGCGGATGGCTAAATCGTGCGGGCTGTTGTCAATCGCCAGCAGTGTGTGCTCCCAGGTGTCGTATAAATGAAAGCGTGGATTTTGGTGCAGACCTAAAAGATGCAGTGCTTCCGGCAGAATGGGAATAATAGTATCGCTGCCGTTTTCACGGGCATGGCAGCTTGCGCCTAAAAGACCTGTTGCCATCATCAGCATCAGGCCCTTGCCTGCATATTCAGATGTAATGAGCTTTTCAAGCTCCTTGCGTACACGCTCCAACGAAAGGCCGGCGCAGCGTTCAACCGGAAAGCTGTAGCCATGCGGCAGGTAGTAGGGCGTGTTCGGCGCACCGCAGGCAGGTAGTGCTTCGCAGCCTGCCTGCTCGTACGTAAAGCCAAGCTGTGCCACAAAGCGGCAGGCACGCAGCATACGCAGCGCATCCTCATGAAAGCGTTGCTTAGCGTCACCTACAGTGCGTAAAATCTTCTGCTGTAAATCCTGCTGACCGCCAAAGTAGTCATACAATGTGCCGTCCAGTGATAGCGCCATAGCGTTAACAGTAAAATCACGGCGGCTCAAATCCTCGCGCAGACTGCTGCAAAACCAGGTAGCGGCAGGGCGATGCATATCGTCATCATTATAGCGTTCGCCGCGGAAGGTTGTTACTTCGGTAGCAACGCCGTTGATAACGATGACTACGCAGCCGAAATTGTGACCTAATTGGTCAACAGTTTTCCAATCATGTTGCTTGCAAACTGCCAAAACCTGCTCAGGCAGAGCATTGGTAGTAATATCGTAATCGTCCGGTGACTTGCCCAAAAGCAGGTCACGCACAGCGCCGCCGACGAGATATGCTTCATAGCCGGCAGCGTTCAAAGCAGACAGTATTTTTTTTGTATAACTGGGAAAAAATAAATCAGGCATTTTACAAATCTCCTGCCGGCTTAGTATTCTATACCGTCATCCTTGAGCCGGTATTCTACATTAATACCGAAATATTCCCAAAGAATTTCCTTAAGCTCGGCACCGGTGTTAATTTTATAGCGGTATTTTACGCGACCGCCGAGGTAAAATTTCAAATAGTTGCCGCGGATGGTAATATTGCAGTCCTCGCGGAAAATAGACAGCTTCTTGCTTTTGATAAACGGTGAATCCGGATGAGCATCACACCAGAAGCTGGCGGTAATAAAATCCTTGTCTATCTGAGGCTCTTCAGTGAAGCCAAAGAGGCGCTTCCAGATTTTGCCGCATTCCTTCTGCCAAAGCAGCCAACCCCAAAATTCACTGCGGGTAAACTTGTATTGGCTGATGCCGTCGCTTTGAATCAGTCCTTCCGTGATTTCCAGCGGTACACGCGGACTTTCGCTGTTCACGCCGACGTCGGTCAGATAACGCTTCTCACCTAAAGCTACACACATTACGCGGTGGCGGCGCAGTTGGTAGGTTTCCATTTTATCGATAAAGCGGGCAGCGTAGCTGGTCACCTCAAAGCCCAGGGACTCCAAAAGCCAGTTGTAAAGTCCGTTCAGCTCAAAGCAGATGCCGCCGCGGTTATGCATGATAACCTTATTGAACATATCCTGGCGTTTGAGCGAGGTAATTTTGCCGTTAAGAGAGTCAAAATTTTCATAGGGGATATATTTGAGGTGCGCGTCCTGCAATTTAGTCAGGGTTGCTAAATTAACAGCCGGCTCGAAATCGTTGAGCTGCAGCTTGCGCAGGTATTGTTGTATTTGCAGCTTCTTCATCGGCCGTCCGTTGATATCTGCATAATTTGGCAAAGCAATCATCTCCATAATGTAATTTTCACAGCGTTGTTATAGCTATGAAAATTGTCTAATCTTCTCTCAATTATTTATTGTAACATTTATTTTGCAGGAAATAAACTATTTTGCTTTAAAGAGTGGGAATAGCATAGTCTATATCTGCACAGAGGCGACAATAAAAAGACTATTCCTATATGGAATAATTTTAATGCCAAACAAGAATAAGATAAACAAAACTACCGTTTTACAAAGTAATTCCTAAGTGTTATTATATAAATGGCGATTCTGTTATATTTAATATTCCCTTTGTTACACTCTCAAATACACTCTCAAATAAATTTTTTGGAGGTTTCCGATGGCTCTGTTATCCTTGGTTTTTTTACTGCTGGCGATAATGCTTGGTTTTATCCGTAAAATGAATACGGGTCTTTTGTGCATAGCTTTTGCCTTGCTTTTGGGACGTATGGCAGGCATCAGTGATGCGGAAATTATTAAAGGCTTCAATGCTTCTTTGTTCCTGATGCTTTTGGGTGTAACCTATTTGTTCAGTCTGGCACAGATTAACGGCAGTCTGGATTTGTTGGCGCAGAAGGTTATTTCTTTGGCCGGCAAGCGTGTTTACCTGATTCCGATCATCATTTATGTATTCTCGATTATACTTGCTGCGCTTGGTCCCGGATCTGTACCGACTATGGCTATAATGATGGTTTTTTCCATGTCCTTGGCAGCAGAAATGAAAATCAGTCCTGTGCTGCTTTCAACCTTAACTGTTTTGGGCTCTTGCGCCGGTGGTTTATCACCGCTTGCTGCTACCGGCATTATCGGTGCGAATCTGTGCGCAGAGTTTGGCCTGACAGGCATTGAAAATGATTTTCTTATGAATGGCATTCTTTCCTTTACTATTTATGCTGTTATTGTCTACATTTTATTGAGTGGTTATAAGCTGCGTTCTGCTGCTGTGGGGCAGAAAAAAGAAGTTCCCTGCTTTAACAAAAAGCAGCTGACGACTATTGCCGGTATTGTAGTGATGGTGCTTATGGTTATGCTTTTGCGAATTAACGTAGGACTGGTCAGCTTTGCTGTTGCAGCCGTATTATCCTTTTTGCGTGTTTCAGATGAGACGAAGGCGATTAAACATATTCCTTGGAATACGCTGCTGTTGATTACCGGTGTGGGTGTTTTGATGCAGCTGATTATAGATCTCGGCGGTATTAAGGTGCTTTCTGATATACTTGTTTCTCTGATGAGCGCTAAAAGTGCTGCAGCTGTTATGGGCCTTACCTCCGGCATTATGAGCTGGTTCAGCTCCAGCAGCGGTGTTGTTATGCCTACGCTGCTGCCGACAGTACCGCATGTTGCTCAGCAGCTTGGCGGTGTGAATGAGGTGGAGCTGGCCTCCTCGATTACAACCATTTCGCATGTCGCTGCCATCAGCCCGCTTTCTACAGGCGGTGCGTTGGCGCTGGCAGCATATGCTTCGGCCGCTAATGCTAATCAGAAGCAGCAGCAGAATCTGTTTATGAAAATGTTCGGCGTTTCTGCGCTGGGCGTTTCCGTGTTGTGTGTTTTCTCTTATTTCGGCATGTTCCATTGGCTACTGTGAGGTAAAAATTTTATAATAATCTTTTGGTCTTCGTGCATATTTAGATATGTGCGAAGACTTTTTTGTTGCAGCGTGCATTTCTTTACATACGTAATATTACGTAGTATAATAAATTAAAGGAGGTTGCGTTTATGCCACTAACCCCTAAAGAAATGATCAGATTGCTTTTACAAAATGGTTTTGTTTATGTTAAGAGCAATAATGGTTCTCATCAAAAATATTTTAATCCACAGCGGAATATAACTGTTGCTGTACCTTTGCATACTAAAGAATTAAAGAAAGGCTTAGAACAGGCTATTTTAAAGCAGGCTTGATTAAAACGATAAGGAGAAGAAAGGAGCGCATCATGTCTAAAAAATATTTTTATCCCGTAATTTTTGAACCTGAGGAAGTAGGCGTTTCTGTTTATGTTCCGGATATTCCCGGCTGCAATACTCAAGGAGATTCTTTGGAAGAAGCTTTGGAGATGGTGCAGGAAGTGATTGGCCTGATGCTGGAAGGTAAAAAGCCTGAAGAATATCCTCAGGCATCAAAACCCAATGAAATCAACCTGGAAGGCAGTCAGTTTGTGATGATGGTTGCTTTTGATAAGCTTGCTTATGATAAAAAGTATAATGCGAAGGCTGTAAAGAAGACGCTCTCGATTCCTGCATGGCTTAATAATATGGCAATTGATAACGATATTAATTTTTCAAATTTGTTGCAGCGTGCCTTGATTAATGAATTGGGATTAAATGCACGTTAATTTATAGAAGCACAAAAAGCCGCCGGATTGGAGAAAAATCTCCTGAGCCGGCGGCTTTTTTTGTGCCTTACGGCACCATGATAAATTCTACGATAAACACTACTGCGCAGCAGCAGCAAGCCACATGAAAAAGGCTCATGCCGCGCCAGGCGGTGGCAACGCCGACGCCGAGGGCAAGAGCACCTGCAGCAGGTGTTTGTGTTTCCTGCAGGATAGCAGGAAAGGTCATTACTGCGAGCGTCGTGTAGGGGACATAATATAAAAAGGAACGGATGAAGGGATTTTTGATTTCCTTACGAATGAGTGTTAGCGGAAGCACGCGGATAGCGTAGGTAACAATTGCCATGACTGCAATATAAATATAAATATTGTGTTCCATCTGCTAATCCTCCTTTTGCTGGGACTGTACCGGCCTGAACCAGGCTGCAGCCGCTGCGATGACTACAGTGAGGATAATGGTACGTGTACCGCCGGTAAGCTGCGCCAACGGCTCCATGTATGTTGCTGCGAAGCTGGCGATGAAGCTTGTGATTACAACAGTTAAAATGATACGGCTTTCGCGCGCCGGAGGCATGATAATAGCTAGGAACATGCCAAACAGTGCTACACTCAGTGCGCTGACAATGCGTTCTGGCAGTGCCGCACCGGCGACAATGCCGCAGGCTGTGCCAATCGACCAGCCCGGAATTGCTACTGCCATGCCCCCATAGTAATAGTATGGATTCAAAACCCCCGGACGGGAGATAGCGATACCGAAAAGCTCATCCGTTACAGCGAAGGCCATAGCCAGACGATGTATAAAGCCTTGTGCACTGCTGAGCCTTTGGCTAAGAGCGCAGCTCATCAGCATGTAGCGTGCATTGGCGATAAGTGTTACAAGTGCTATTTCGGTATAGCTGGCGTTTTGACCTATGAGGGTAATGGCGGCGAATTCACCGGCTGAAGTGTTGTTGAGCAGGCTTGTCAGAAAGCCTTGGAATACAGAAAGCCCGGATGTGCGGCAAATAATTCCCAGAGAAAAGGCTACGGCAAAATACCCCAATCCTATGGGGATACCATCGTGCAAGCCTTGGCGGAAGGCCGCAGCATCGCTTGAAGCATTATTAGTATACACGGAATCAATATTCTTGGTTGAAATTTGCATCATAATACACCACAACGATCATAAGAAAATCCAAAAAACAAAAAAATCAAAATATAATAATGCTAAGTGTTGGAAATTTTACCCGTAAGCCCCAAACGGAAAGCTTACGGGTAGAAAGGCTTTGGTTAACGCTGAGGGGATGGCGTTATACCGGGAATGGTTATTTAAGCAGTTCCTGTGCAACAAGATGTCCTATTTCAGAGGTAGAAACCTTCTTCAGACCTTCTGCATAAAGGTCAGGCGTGCGGTAGCCTTGCTCCATAACTGCGTCAACAGCTGCTTCCATAGCGTCTGCTGCTTCGTTTTGGTTCAGGGAGTAACGCAACATCATAGCAACACTGAGAATGGTTGCCAGCGGGTTAGCAATGCCTTGGCCGGCAATATCAGGCGCACTGCCGTGGATAGGCTCGTACATACCGGTGCCGTCGCCGAGGCTGGCGCTCGGAAGCAGGCCGATGCTGCCTGCGATTGTGCTGGCTTCATCACTGAGGATATCGCCAAAGATATTATTAGTCAAAATAACGTCGAACTGCTTCGGATTCAGCACTAACTGCATAGCGCAGTTGTCAACATAGAAGTTGTTCAGCTCGACTTCAGGATAATCCTTAGCCTGCATTTCGGCAACAATTTTACGCCACATACGGCTGGAGCCCAATACGTTGGCTTTATCAACACTGGTTACTTTACCGCGGCGTTTTTTGGCAGCTTCAAAAGCAAAACGGGCAATGCGTTCTACCTCCGGACGGGTATATAGCTCAACGTCGCTTGCTTCCTCAACACCGTCAGCGTTGAGGTGCGCTTCGTTGTGCTCACCGAAGTAGATGCCGCCGGTAAGCTCACGTACGATTAAAAGATCGGCACCTTCGGCACGTTCCGTTTTCAGCGGAGAAAGATGCGCGGTGAATTTGGAAATGGTCATCGGGCGCAAGTTGCAGTACAGGCCCAAAGCTTTGCGGATACCAAGCAGGCCTTTTTCCGGGCGGATGTCCGGGGCAACATTATCCCATTTTGGTCCGCCGACAGCACCGAGCAGCACAGCGTCAGCAGCCTTAGCGCTGGCGATGGTTGCTTCCGGCAGGGGAACGCCGGTTGCGTCGATTGCGCAGCCGCCGATGAGCTGCTTGTCATATTCAATTTCAAAGCCGTATTTTTTGGCAGCAGCGTCGAGAACCTCTACAGCTGCATCAACTATTTCTACACCAATGCCGTCACCGGGCAGTAAGCAAATCTTCATTATTTGTTTTCTCCTTTAATATAATTAATCAGGCCGCCACAGTCTGCGATATGCTGGATAAATTCCGGCAGCGGTTTTGTTTTGATCGTAATATTTTTATTGAGGATTTTGATTTCACCCTTGTTGACATCAACGTCAATTTCATCGCCGGGTTCAATCTTTTCAACGTCGGCGCCTATTTCCAGCACCGGCAGGCCGATGTTAATCGCATTGCGATAGAAGATGCGGGCAAAGCTGTCTGCTACGATGCATTTGATACCCTTAACCTTTAATACTACCGGGGCATGCTCGCGGGAAGAACCGCAGCCGAAGTTTTTGCCGGCAACGATGTAATCTCCGGGCTGTACGTTGGCAGCGAAGTTAATTTCCAGGTTTTCTTTCGCATCCTCCATAGCGTGTTCTGCTAATTCTTTGAAATCGGCAATGTTCAGATATCTTGCCGGTATAATAACGTCTGTATCGATGTGGTCGCCGTAAAGCCAAACTTTGCTCATTTTACTACCTCCTCAGGGCTGGTGATATAACCGGTAATGGCACTGGCTGCAGCGGTATAGGGGCTTGCCAGATAAACTTCGCTGTCGACATGACCCATGCGGCCGCGGAAGTTACGGTTGGTGGTGGAAACAGCTCGTTCGCCTGCTGCGAGGATGCCCATGTAACCGCCAAGGCAGGGACCGCAGGTCGGAGTGGAAACGGCAGCGCCGGCATCAATAAAGGTATCAATATAACCGCGGTGCATAGCCTCCTGATAAATATGTTGGGTTGCCGGGATGATAATCATACGCACATGGTCGCAAACCTTGTGGCCTTTGAGAATTTCGGCAGCCTGTTCAAGATCCTCCAGACGGCCGTTGGTACAGGAACCGATGACAACCTGGTCGATTTTGATTGCATGACCTTCCTTAGCAGGATGAGTGTTTTCCGGCAGATGCGGATAAGCAACAACAGGAACGAGTTCGTCTAGCTTAATATCGAGTACGCGGGCATATTCAGTATCTTCGTCCGCAGTAACTGCTTCCCATTCACGGGTTACGCCGCGTTCCTTTAAGAATTCGATGGTCTTTTCATCAACGGGGAAAATGCCGTTTTTGCCGCCGGCCTCAATAGCCATGTTGCAGATAGTCAGACGGTCGGCCATCGAAAGCTCGCTGACGCCTTCGCCGGTGAATTCCAAAGATTGGTAACGGGCGCCGTCAACGCCAATCATACCGATGATGGTCAGGATGATGTCCTTGCCTTTAACGTATTTCGGCAGTTTGCCGGTCATGTTAACCTTGATAGCCTGTGGAACCTTGAACCAGGAGGTACCGCTGGCCATAGCGCAGCCGATATCAGTCTGGCCCATACCGGTGCTCAGAGCATTGAGTGCACCGTAGGTACAAGTGTGGGAATCGGCGCCGATGATGATTTCGCCGGGAGCAACAAGGCCTTTATCCGGCAGCAGTGCATGCTCGATACCCATCTGGCCTACTTCAAAGTAGTTTTTGATTTCGTGCTTGCGGGCGAAGTCACGCATACGCTTGCACATGGTTGCGGATTTGATATCCTTGCAGGGGGAGAAATGGTCCGGAACCAGAGCAATTTTGTTTTTATCAAATACTGGTTTACCGATTTTTTCAAATTCGTTGATAGCCGGAGGACCGGTGATATCATTAGCTAATACTAAATCTACTTGAGAAACAAGCAGGTCGCCGGCACTTACGCTGTCGCGGTGAGCGTGCTTGGCTAAGATTTTTTGCGTCATTGTCATTCCCATAAGATAGTCCTTCTTTCTTTAGGGGCTGCCTATAAGGGGCCATCTGCTTCAGAAGCGCTTCTAGGAGTACTGGTATGTACGCCGTCGTCACGCTTCTTCGCATCTGACGCTCCTCTAGACAGCCTGTAAATTTTTTAAGTTAGAAAGAGTGTACTATGAAATAAAATAGCCCCTATCTGCGCTTGCAGATAGGGGCGAAGTTTTTTCGCGGTACCACCCTAAGTTGTACTTAATTTTCCCGATTAGCGAATCGGCAGCGTAACGTGCTGGAAACGTCTGCTCCTACTTGGTTCAGAGAAGCTGCTCGCGGGTGAGCTTCTTTGCCTGCTTGCTGGCGGCTTGCACCATACGCCGTCTCTCTGGATGCTGGGGCAGGTAAATTTTCCCGTTCATTGCATTTTTGTTTTTGAAATTAAAATATACACATCGCTGTGTTCTTCACATTATCGCAACAATTTCACGGTTTGTCAAGTGTGAAAATAAAAAAATGCCTAGAAAAACATTTGATGTGCAACTGAAATGGAAAAAAGTATTGCTGAAGTGCAAAGGAGTGTAGGGGTAAAAAAATGCTTCTTTCAGAAAATTGCCTTTTGCAGAACTTTTGTCATGTAAATAAATATATATATAATTTGTGATCGTAATAACGTGGTATTATAATTAAAATTACAGTCGTTGTGGTGGTCTTTAACAGAAACACTAACGGAACTGCTAATAGATTTATTGATAAAATGCTTTGAGAGGGGAATTTATTATGAATACTTCGCTGCCCAAAAAACAGGGATTGTATGATCCTTGGTTTGAACACGATGCCTGCGGTGTTGGCGTAGTTGCCAATATTAAGGGCAAGAAGTCTAATAAAATTTTACGACAGGCTTTAGTGGTTTTGCATAACATGGATCATCGCGGCGGTCAGGGAGCAGATATGAACTCCGGTGACAGTGCCGGTGTACTGCTGCAGATCCCGCATAACTTTTTTGTCAAAGAATGCGCGAAGCAGTACTCAGCGAAAAGCCGCAGCTTTTATATAACTACTTTAAACAGCTCTTTGTGCAGGTAACAAATCAGCCGATTGATGCCATTCATGATGAGGTTTTCGCGGATACAACCAGCGGTATCGGTCCGGAACTGAATCTGATTAACCCGCAGCCGGAAAGCTGCCGCCAGATTTCTGCCGAATCTCCGGTATTAAGCAATATTGAGCTTGCTAAGCTGAAGAATATTCCTGATTTCGAGGCAGCAACAATTCCTATGCTTTACAAGGTTGCTGATGGCGGCGCCGGCTTAAAGCAGGCGTTGGATGCAATCTTTGCTGCTGCAGACAAAAACATTGCGGAAGGCAAGTGCATTTTGATATTATCCGACCGCGGCATTACTAAAGATATGGCAGCGGTTCCTGCCTTGCTGGCAGGTGCAGGTCTGCATCATCATCTGATTAAAAACGGTACACGTTTACGCGCTTCTATTATCATAGAATCTGCTGAGCCGCGCGAGGTGCACCATATGGCGTTGCTTTTAGGCTATGGCGTTAGTGGTATTAATCCGTATCTTGCTTTTGAAAGCCTGGAGCATATGTGTGCTGACGGAATGCTGGATATCAGCTTTGAAAAGGCTGCTGAAAATTATATCAGCGCCTGCACTCACGGCATTGCTAAAATCCTGTCGAAGATGGGTATTTCTACTGTACAGTCTTATCGTGGCGCTCAGATTTTTGAAGCTATCGGTATCAGCAGTGCCGTTATTGAAGAATATTTCACCGGAACTCCGTCGCGTCTTGAAGGCATCGGCCTGGATGAGATTGCCAAAGAGGTTGCTATGCGTCATGAGCCTGCCTTTGCTGAGCAAAACATTGATCCTTTCAGCTATGAATCAGGTTCTCATTATCAATGGCGTAACGGCGGCGAGCAGCATATGCTTAATCCGGAAACGATTGTTAAGCTGCAGCAGGCCTGCAAGACCGGTGATTATAAGCTCTTTAAGGCGTTCAGCAAGCAGCTGCGCGGCAGTGCCTTTGCCAACCAGAATCTTCGCAGTATGCTGACCTTTACGCCGTAGCGTCTGCCGGTGAATATTGATGAGGTAGAATCTGTAGAAAGCATTTGTCATCGCTTCAAGACAGGTGCTATGAGCTACGGCTCTTTAAGTCAGGAAGCACATGAATGTCTGGCGATTGCCATGAACCGTATAGGCGGCAAGAGCAATACCGGCGAAGGCGGCGAGAATCCCAACCGTTTTGCACCGCTGCCTAATGGTGATAGCAAGCGCAGTGCAATTAAGCAGGTTGCCAGCGGACGTTTTGACGTAACCAGCAATTACCTTGTCAATGCGGACGAAATTCAGATTAAAATTGCACAGGGTGTTAAGCCGGGTGAAGGTGGACAGCTTCCGGGCGGCAAGGTTTATCCGTGGATTGCCGAATGCCGCGGTACGACGGCAGGGATTGGTTTGATTTCTCCTCCGCCTCATCATGATATCTATTTTATTGAAGATTTGGCTGAGCTGATTCACGACCTGAAGAATGCTAATCCCCGTGCCCGCATCAGCGTTAAGCTGGTAAGTGAGGTTGGTGTCGGTACAATTGCTGCCGGCGTAGTTAAGGCCTGCGCCGATGTTGTACTTATCCGCGGTACTGCCGGTGAACGCTTCTGCATCCGTAATAGCGGCGTGAACGCTGTTGTTGAGGGTGTTGGTGACCATGGCTGTGAATATATGACCGGTGGTACGGTAGTTATTTTGGGACGTACAGGACGCAATTTTGCTGCCGGCATGAGCGGTGGTACAGCCTATGTTTTGGATATGCAGGGAGATTTTGCAACCTACTGCAATAAGGAAATAGTGCTGTTGGAAAAGCTGGAGGAAATCGGCGACAGCCTGACGGTAAAGAAAATGTTGCTGCAGCATGCAGAGCATACCGGCAGTAAGCTGGCTTTAGAGATATTGGATAACTGGGATGAATATCAGGATAAATTTGTCAAGGTTATTCCTAAAGAATATAAGATTGTTACGCAGAAGCTTAATGAGTATCTGCAGCAGGGAATGAGCGCGGATGCTGCCACCCTGAAGGTATTTGAGGAGGTGAAGTCATAATGGGTAAGCCTACCGGATTTATGGATTACAAGCGTGTGGAGCTTGCTTTGCGTGCCCCCGAAGAAAGAATTAAGGATTGGCAGGAGATTAAGACGAGCAGCCTGCCGCATAAGGAAGCACTGTGCTGCCAGGCAGCGCGCTGTATGGATTGCGGCGGTCCCTTTTGCCATAGCGGTGTAATGATTAACCGCATGGTTTCAGGCTGTCCGCTGCACAATCTGATGCCGGAATTTAATGATCTTGTTTACCACGGGATGGATGATTATGCCTATGCCCGTCTGAATAAAACCAATAATTTCCCGGAATTTACATCTCATGTCTGCCCGGCTCCCTGCGAGGGTGTCTGCACAGCTGGTGCTCCTGTCTATGGGCTTTGTGGGCAGCGAAGAGCGACTGTTTGAGGAATTCAAGTTGGCGAAGGCACCTAACGGCAGCATAGCGGCTGATGACAGCAGCTATGCGACCAGCGTACCCGGTATTTTCGCAGCCGGTGACGCGCGTCGCGGACAGAGTCTGGTAGTGTGGGCTATTGCCGAAGGGCGTGGTGCCGCACATGCGGTTGATAAATTTTTGCGTAAGTAAGCTATAAGATTCTCCTTTCCTTTTATAAACGTGCTTGCAGCTTTTGTGTATATAAAAAATAGCTGCAGGCACATTTTTTATTAGCTGTAGCCTTGAAATAGGTAACGGCTACAGCAATGCACCATCTGCGTCATATAAATCAGAAGTGAAATCTTCGCAAACTCAAAGCTTTTCTGCGGATTTGCTTTTTCCCACGTTGCACTTTCCCTGCAAGATAAGCTATAATATAGATAAATATACCTAGCAACAGCTAAATTTAAGATACAGGAGAAAACAAAATGTTTATTGACAGAGCGAGAATTTATGTAGAAGCAGGCGATGGCGGCGACGGCATGAGCAGCTTCCGCAGAGAAAAATTTGTAGAAAAGGGTGGCCCGAACGGCGGTAACGGCGGTCGCGGCGGTGACGTTGTCCTGATTGCGGACAAAAATCTCAATACCCTGATTGACTTCCGTTACAAGAGAAAATATGTTGCTAAGCGCGGTGGTCAGGGTGGTACTAAAAACTGCACCGGTGTACGCGCCGATACTGTTTTCGTGAAGGTTCCGATGGGTACTTTGGTACGTGATGATGCAACCGGCGCCGTTATGGCAGACCTTGTTGAGGACGGCCAGACCTATACGGCTGCTAAAGGCGGCCGCGGCGGCAAGGGCAATGCCTGCTATGTTACCAGCACCAACCGTGCACCGACCTTTGCCGAAAAGGGCGAACCCGGTGAAACCCGTTGGCTGAAGCTGGAGCTGAAGCTGCTGGCCGACGTTGGCCTTGTAGGCTATCCCAGCGTAGGCAAGTCCAGCATTATCGCACAGGTGAGCGCTGCCCGCCCCGAAATTGCTGCCTACCATTTTACAACGCTGTCCCCGGTTTTGGGCGTGGTACGTCTGGATGAGGAGCGCAGCTTTGTACTGGCGGATATCCCCGGTTTGATTGAAGGTGCGCATGAGGGTGTAGGCCTTGGTCATGACTTCCTGCGTCACGTAGAACGTACTAAGGTACTGCTGCATATTGTTGATGTGGCAGGCGTTGACGGCCGTGATCCGATTGAGGACTTTGATAAAATCAATACAGAGCTGGCAGAATACAGCGAGCGTCTGGCACGCCGCAAGCAATTGGTTGTTGCTAACAAAATGGACCTGCCGGAAGCTCAGGAAAACTTTGAGCGCTTAAAGGAATACGTTGAAGCTAAAGGCTACGAAATCTGCAAGGCTAGTGCTGCTACCGGCGAAGGCTTGCGTGAGCTGATGTTTAAGGCTTACGACCTGCTGCTGCAGTATGTTCCTGAGGAGGATGAAGAAGACCTGGCACGCTTCGACGAGATTGATCCGGACAGCTATGAAATTGTTGTCGGCAACGATACCGACTGGGAGGTTCGCGGCAAGAATATCGAGCGTCTTGTTGCCATGACTAACTTTGATAATGACGAGGCACTTTACCGCTTCCAGCTGATCTGGAAACGTCTTGGTATTGATGAGGCGCTGAAGGAGAGAGGCGTACAGGAAGGTCAGAGTGTGCGTATTAGGGATATGGTTTTCGACTACAAAGAGTAGTGAGTACGCATATAATGCACCGTCGAGCGTCATGAAAATTCCTCGACGTATAAGGACGCAGATAATGCACCATCTGCGTCATGAAGCCTCCTAGACGTACAATGCAGTACGTCGTCGTCGGCTTCATTTAGCATCTGATACATTCTATGCGTCCTTAGGGAGTATGCCGTTGTAAACTGTATTTAGTAACTGATACATCCTATGTGTCCTTAGAGAAAGCTATGTATTGCGGATAACGCAAAAAATAAAAACTAGAACTGCAGGTGAGGGGAAATGTTGAATAATGAAGCAAGCCGTGAGGCTTTAAAAAAGGCTAAGCGTATTGTTATTAAGGTTGGTACGAGTACGATTACCTATGCCAATGGCAAGCGCAATTTTAGTCAGATTGACCGTCTGGCGCGCGAAATCAGCGATTTGCAGAATCAGGGCAAGGAAATGATTCTGGTTACCAGCGGTGCCGTGGCTGTGGGCGTGGACCGTATGGGTTTGCCCGGAAAACCCAAAACTATTCCCGGCAAGCAGGCCGCTGCTGCCGTAGGTCAGGGCGTTCTGATGCACACCTACGAAAAATTCTTTGCCGATTACGGTCAGATTGTGGCGCAGGTGCTGATTACCAAAACAGAGGCCATTGACCGCCACCGTTACACCAATACGCGTAATACCTTTATGGAGCTGATGCGTCAGCGTGTTATCCCTATCGTCAACGAAAATGACGTTGTGGCGCTCGACGAGCTGAAAATCGGCGATAACGATAATATGTCTGCTCTTGTTGCAGGCATTGTGGATGCTGACCTTGTTATCATTCTTTCGGATGTGGACGGCCTGTATACCGCTAATCCGCAAACGCATCCGGACGCTGTTATTGTGCCCGAAGTTGCGGAAATTACTCCAGAGATTGAGGCAAGTGCCGGCGGTGTCGGCTCTGCCCGCGGTACCGGCGGTATGGCGACTAAAATTCAGGCTGCCAAGGCTGCGACAAGCAGCGGCATTCATCTGGTAATTGCCAGCGGTACCGAAAAGAATGCCATTACCCGTGTACTGCAGGGTGAAGAACTGGGAACCTTGTTCGTGAGCCGTGAAAACCGTCTGCAGTTCCGCAAGCGCTGGCTGGCCTTTGGTGCCAAAATCGCCGGCAGTATTGTTGTGGATGATGGTTGCGCCAAGGCTATTCGCAAGGCCGGCGGCTGCAGTATTCTGCCGGCAGGCGTGTTTGCCGTGCAGGGTGAATTTTTGCCGGGCAGTACGGTGAGCGTTATCGATAAGGATGCGCACGAGCTGGCGCGTGGTTTAGTGCATTATTCTTCTGCCGAGCTGGAGCAGATTAAGGGCTGCAATTCCGGCGAGATTGCAAATATTCTGGGACATAAAAATTTTGATGAGGTTATCCACCGCGATGACCTGGTTATTTTATAAGGCAGGGTGAAGATTATGGCAACGTATGAATTGGTGAAGGCTAAGGCGCAGGCTGCAAAGCAGGCTGCAGCAAAGCTTGCCGTTACTTCTACCGCAGTTAAAAATGCGGCACTTTTGGCGATGGCTGCTGCGCTGGAGGCACAACAGTCTGAAATTTTGGCTGCGAATGAGCGTGATATGACTGCTGCTGCAGCCAAGGGCATGAAAAGCTCAATGCTGGACCGTCTGAAGCTGACTGCCGAGCGCATCAGCGGTATGGCTGACGGCCTGCGTCAGGTAGCAGGCCTGGCTGACCCTGTGGGGAATGTTATTGACGGCAAAACTCTGCCTAACGGTCTGCATATTACCAAAATTCGCGTTCCCCTGGGCGTTATCGGTATTATTTACGAGGCACGTCCCAACGTTACGGCGGATGCCGCAGGCCTGTGCCTGAAGTCCGGCAATGCTGTTATCCTTAAGGGCGGCAGTGAGGCGATGGAGTCCAATAAAACTGTTGCTGCGATTTTGGCGCAGGCTGCGGAGGGTGCAGGCATTCCTGCGGGCTCTATTCAGTTTATTGATACCAGTGACAGACAGGCTGTGCAGGATTTAATCCATATGAATGGTCTTGTAGACGTGGTTATTCCTCGCGGCGGTGCCGGCCTGATTCAGGCGGTGGTGCGTAATGCCAGCGTGCCGGTTATCGAAACAGGTGCGGGCGTATGCCATACCTATGTTGACAAGGATGCCGACGTGGAGATGGCTATGAAAATTGCCTTCAATGCCAAGGTGCAGCGTCCTTCCGTATGCAATGCGATGGAAACATTGCTGGTGCATAAGGATATCGCTGATAAATTCCTGCCGATGATGCTGATGATGTATAATTCCTCTGCTGTAGAAATACGCGGTGATGAGGCTGTGCAGGAGTACAGCGGTCAGGTGCATCCGGTAACTGAAGAAGACTGGTCTACGGAATACGGCGATTTGCGTCTTTCCGTCAAGATTGTGGACAGCATTGAGGAGGCTATGGCACATATTGCCAAATACGGCACCGGTCACAGCGAATGTATTGTTACGAATAATTATCAGGCGGCACAGCTTTTCCAATATACCGTGGATGCTGCTGCTGTTTACGTCAATGCTTCTACCCGTTTTACCGACGGCAACGAATTCGGCTTCGGTGCGGAAATCGGCATCAGCACACAAAAGCTGCATGCCCGCGGACCTATGGCGCTGCCTGAGCTTACGAGTACGAAGTATCTGATTAACGGTAACGGTCAGGTGCGCAAATAAGCTCATATGTAACGGTGTTGCTGAATGGTTAGCAATGAAAAACCTCAGGGATGACAGATGTTACTTAAGGCTGACGTAATATCAGATGCTATATTTTAATAAAGCATAATACTTACTGAAACCCGCTTCAATGGCGTAAGCCGGCGAAGCGGTGTTTTGCTTTTGCAGGAAAGCTGTCTGATGCAGGTAAAATTCACATTTTTGCACCGATTTTTATTGCCTGAGGTATATGCTTTAAGTGTAAAATTTGATATAATTAATTGGATAAGATTGCTTTGTTGCTACTGCATAATTTAGAAAGCTGGAGGGAACTCTTTTGGAAGAATTGTATCGTGAAGAATCTGGAACAAGTACGCAAAGAAAAATCTTTGCAGTGATTGCCTTGCTGATGATTGCGAGCCTTTATTGGCATGAATGGACCTGGCTGCAGGAACATAGACGCTTTGATATGCTGGGCTGGGGTATGGATACAGTGCTTTTGGCTCTGTGGATTTGGCGTGTAGCCTTTGGCTATACTCTGATACTCTATAAGGATATGAAGCTTGAGGTAATCAGCCACGGCTTAGGCTTTATTAAACGCAGTTATGTTGTTGACCTGACCCGTACAGAAAGCTTTACCGATAAATATGTAAAGAGCTTTTTCCGTAAAACAGCGATTAAGCATTACATCCATCGCTATAATTCACTTGATGAAAATCCGCAGCGCTTGCTGGTATTTACCGAAGGCAAGAAAAATAAGCTGGCGGGTTTGCTGTTTAAATCCAGTGATGAGTTTGTCCGTGTACTGCGTAAGGAAATGCCGGATAAATTCATTCAGCTTTAATTGATGATTGTTTTGGTATAGGAGGCTTTGACAGATGGAAACAATAGCTAACGTAGAACCGGTGGTAGTCTGCGCCCGCGTTATGCAAATATTTTTTGGTTCTTTTATTTACATTTATCTGATTGCCAAGCTGGTTGGCCCCGATAACAAATTGGCCTGGTTCAGAAAACGTAAAAAATATACCTTCTTTAACCGCCGTGGTATTTTCGGTGAGGATATTAACTTCGGTTATCCTGTATGCTGGCAAGGCGTTCTTGTTTTCCTGGCAATTTACGGCGTAGTTTTCGGCGTCGGTTACTGGTATATTTTCGTACATGCATATTAAGCTAAAAGTTTTATAAGAGGAAGGATTTGCTTCAATGGCAGAAATTAGAGGTATTGTTGTTAAAAAGCAGGGCGAGCGCGCTGAGGTAAAGGTTGATAAAGCTGAAAGCGAACTGACAGGCCTGCCTAAATACATAGATTGCTGGAACCCGGTAGGTGCTAAGGCCGGCGATGTAGTAGGTGCGGAATACCGCGATTTTGACCAACGCAAGGCTAAGCTGGTTATTTACGGTCTGCCGGTAGCAGGCATTCTTGCAGGTGTTGCCTGCGGGCACAGTATGGCTACGTTCTTTCATATGGATGAATTGCCGTTTATTGCCGTCTGTATTGTTTTGTGGCTTTTGGTAACCGTAAACTATGCACGTATTTTTAAACGTGATGCGGTACGCGAAGGCAAGCAGGCTGTTATTTTTGAAATCCAGCAGCCGAAGATTGTTATTGATATGGGTCAAAAGGAATAGGCTGAAGCATGAAGGTTATTTTGGCATCAGCCTCTCCGCGCAGACAGGCGCTGCTGCAACAAATAGGTATTACTCCGTTGGTTTGTCCGGCGGATTTTGCCGAAGGCAGCGGAACTGCCAGCCAGGCGCAGGAGGTTGCTTTGTATAATGCAGCCGGCAAATGCGCCGCTGTAGCAGAAAAGATGGGAGATGAGCTTCCTGTAATTGCTGCAGATACAATCGTAGTAATTGATAATGTTATTTTGGGCAAGCCGCAGGATGCAGCAGCTGCCAAGGCTATGCTGCAGTGCTTGTCCGGACGTACACATCAGGTGATAACAGGCGTTGCTGTGCGCTATAAGGGACAGCAGCTGTCCAAGGTGTGCGTTACTGACGTAAGCTTTCGTCAGCTGACTGCTGAAGAAATAGATGCTTATATTGCTACAGGCGAGCCTATGGATAAGGCAGGAGCCTATGGCATTCAGGGCAGAGGTGCTGTCCTGGTGGAAAAAATCAATGGCTGCTATAACAATGTTGTAGGTCTGCCGTTGTCATTGTTGTACTTAATGATGCAAAGATTGGGAGTATGAGGAGCTATGAAGAGTGACTAATCCTGCAGTAAGCAGGACCTGCGATTTTTGCAGTGATTTTAGTAGTATCGACAAAACAACAAACAAAGAGAGTATTAAAAATCTTCCCTTAGAGGACAGACCACGGGAAAAGCTTTTTCTGCGTGGGGTGGAGGCGCTGACGGATGCGGAGCTGCTGGCAATATTGCTGCGCACAGGCACTGCTCGAAAATCAGCGTTGGAGATTGCTAAGGAGCTCACGGCTGACGGAGGTCTGTACAGGCGTCTGGCGGGAGTGAGGGACTTAAATGAGCTTATGCAAATCAAGGGTATGGGGCAGGCCAAGGCAGCAACAGTTTTGGCAGCTCTGGAAATAGGCAGACGTATTGCGTCGGCCCGCCCTTTGGATAAAATCCGTTTTGGCTGTCCGCAGGATGGTGCGGCATTTTTGATGCCACGCCTGCGTTATGCCACAAAGGAACAATTTTTGGTAATTTTGTTAAACAGTAAGAATAAAGTAATAGGCACAGAGCTGGTATCAGAGGGTTCGCTGACCAACTCGGTGGTGCATCCGCGTGAGGTATTTCTGCCGGCGATTCTGCAGCATGCAGCCTCTATCTGCGTGGCACATAATCATCCTTCTGGTGATCCACAGCCAAGCATTGAGGACAGGCAGCTGACAGCTGTTTTGCTGGCGGCAGGACAAACGTTGGGGATTCCTCTTCTGGACCATCTGATTATCGGGGACGGTGCTTATTACAGCTTTCAGGAAGATGGAGCATTAGAAGTTTAGGAGGATAGTCGGAAATGAAGTTTACTTTCCCTAATATCAGTATTTTTAACAATATGTCGGATGACATGGGTATAGATCTGGGCACTGCAAATACGCTGGTGCATTGCAAGGATAAGGGTATTATTATCCGCGAGCCGTCGGTAGTAGCTGTTGAAAAGGATACTAACGAGGTACTGGCAATCGGTGCGGAGGCCAAGAGAATGATCGGCCGTACTCCCGGTAACATTGTCGCTATCCGTCCGATGAAGGATGGCGTTATTGCCGACTATGAAATTACTCAGTCTATGCTGAAATATTTTATTAAGCAGGCTATGGGCAACCGTACCTTTGTACGTCCGCGCATTCTGGTTGGTGTGCCTTCCGGTGTTACCGAAGTAGAAAAGCGTGCTGTTGTTGATGCTACTATTGAAGCAGGTGCGCGTGAGGCTTACTTGATTGAAGAACCGATGGCGGCAGCAATCGGTGCAGGCCTGCCTGTACAGGAAGCAACCGGCAGCATGGTTGTTGATATCGGCGGCGGCACCTGTGAGGTTGCCGTAATTTCTCTGGGCGGCATTGTTGTCAGCAAGAGCGTACGCTGCGGCGGCGATGCTATCGACAGTGCTATTGTACGTTATATCCGCAAAGCCTTTAATATGTTTATCGGTGAGCGTACAGCAGAAAATATTAAAATTGAAATCGGTACCGCAATGAAGGTTGATGAGCCTGCTGTTATGGAAGTTCGCGGCCGCGACCTGCTCAGCGGTCTGCCTAAGAGTATAGAGGTTAATGCCAACCATGTATGCGAGGCTGTTAACGAGCCTGTAAGCATGATTGTGGACGCTGTTCGTAACACATTGGAGCGTACACCGCCTGAACTGTCCGCTGATATTATGGATCGTGGCATTGTTATGACAGGCGGCAGCTCTATGCTGCGCAATCTGGACAGACTTATTTCTCAGGAAACCGGTATGCCGGTATTCGTGTCCGATGAAGCTTTGAACTGTGTTGCTCTCGGCACCGGTATTGCTGTAGAAAATATTGATATTTACCGCAAAGGCTTTATGACCTCTAAATAAGTAGGAATGCAGCATGAATAAGAAGGTTATGTTGGTAGCTTTGTTCATTCTGGTCCTGTTTTCTATGCTGGCGATGGCCGTAGCAGGCAGAAGCCGTTTTCCTTTGGTCAACAGAGCGGTGGCGGCAGTAGTGCTGCCGGTAGAAAGTATGCTGACCGGGTTAGGCAATGCCGGTGATGGCGTGCGTGGCTATTGGAAAGCACTGACAGTAATGCAGAGCGAAAATGCAAAGCTGAAACAAGAAAATATTGAGCTGCGTAATGCCAATATCCAGATGGCTTCGATGTATGCAGAAAACAGGCAGCTGAGAGGCTTGCTGGAGTATAAGGAGCAGCACAAATCGCAGAAGGTTGTAGCAGCAAAGGTAATTGCCCGCAGCTTTGGCGATTTACGTGACTGCATATATATCGCTGCCGGTAAGGACAGAGGCCTGGCACCTGATATGGCTGTAGTAAACGGCGGCTTGGTAGGCGTGGTTGACGAGGTATATGATGATTATGCCCGTGTACTTTTGCTCACCTCTCCGCGCTGTCGAGTAGGTGCTAGGGTATTGCGCGCTGATTCACGTGCTGTCGGTGTAGCCGGCGGTGTCAGCGGCAAGGATAAGCTGCTGTTGGAGCATATTTACCGCGAAGCAAGCCTGCGTGAGGGCGATATTATCGTTACCAGCGGTTACAGCGGCAGCCATCCAGCAGATATTCTTATCGGTAAGGTTACTGCTACTCATATGGATAGTGTCGGTCTGCTGCAGGAAGCAGATATTGTACCTGCTGCTGATATTGCAGATGTTGAACAGGTATTGGTTATTGTTGGCTTTACGCCGGAAGCGAAAATCGTATTACAGGGAGGACAGGCAAAATGAGGAGACTGATTTGGCCCGTCCTGTTTCTGTTCTTAATGCTGCTGCAGGGTTCGATGTCTGTGTACTATACAGGCTGGCTTTCCTGTGATTTGCTGCTTTTGGCGGTATATGCTTATGCTATGCTGCGCGGCGAAAAAGCTGGGGCGGTAGTTGGCGGTATCACCGGACTGCTGCAGGATGCAATGACGGTGGGGATTTTTGGCTTCCATATTCTCAGTCGTATCTGTGTAGGTTATATAGTGGGCCTGACAAAGGAAAAGGTGTTTAAGGATAATTATCTTTATCATATGAGCGCTATTGCGACGATTACTTTTATCCTGCGTTTTGTTTACTGGTGGCTGGAACTTTTGCGCAGTGGCGGACGCTGGAGCATATTTTTTGCATATTTATGGGATTCCCTGGGCTATATTATAGGCAATGCGCTGTTGGTATGGCCTGTTGTAGTTATAATGAAGATGATTTATGAATGGATCAGAAAAGAAGATATATCTTATTAACCAGGAAGCAGGAAAGGAGACAGACGTAGCCTATGGAAGATAGAAACCGGATAACCAGATTGCACACCTTGCTGGTTGTGTGTCTGGTATTATTTGCTGTGCTGCTGGGACGAATGGTTTATTTGCAGCTGTGGCGCGGTGATTACTACGCTAAGCAATCTGACGGTAACAGGCTGCGCCAGTCGCGTATTCTTGCTCCGCGTGGAATTATTTATGATAGCGAAGGCAAAGAGCTGGTAAATAATTTGCCCGGTTATGCCGTAGTATTACAGAAGCAGTCCAGCTATAAACCGGAAACACTGCAGCGCCTCAGTAATTTGCTGCAGATGCCTGTAGAAGAAATTAACGCTAAAATTAAGGCGAGTGAAAATTTTTATGAACCGATTATGCTGAAAAATAATCTTGATCAGCAGATGGTAACGAAAATAGAAGAACAGCGCCGCTATATGCCGGAGGTTATGCTTTCGGTGCAGCCTATCCGTAATTATCCATATCATGAGCTTGCTGTACATGCTTTGGGTTACGTAGGCGAGGTAAGCTCCTATGAAATTGAGCAGGGACTGTTTAAGAATATTAGTCAGGGAAGTCTTGTTGGTAAGGGCGGACTGGAAAAAAGCTATGATAAATATCTGCGCGGTGAGGATGGCGCCTTTATGGAGGAGGTTGACGTTGCCGGCAATGTTGTTAAGCATTACGATTCCGTTCAGCCTGTTCCTGGCAAAAATCTGAAGCTGACGATTGATTACGAGCTGCAAAAGGAGCTGGAAACTTTTACCGATAAGCATCTTGCTTTCCTGCGCAGCTCCGGTATTGCTCCCGGAGCGAGAGCTGCGGCAGTAGTAGCCATCGATCCGCGTAATGGCGCGGTAAGAGCAATGGTCAGCCGTCCTGTTTATGACCCCAACTGGTTTGTGCATGGCATTTCCTCAAAGAATTGGAATTCTATCAATAACGATCCCAATTACCCGATGAATAACAAGGTTATCAGCGGCGAATATCCTCCGGGCTCTACATTTAAGATTGTTACCGGCAGTGCTGCCTTTGAACTGAAAAAGGTTGGCTTGAACGAGCCCATTTTCGACGGCGGTTTTCATCCGATGGTTCCTACTATGGGTAACGCCGGCGGCGAGGTTTTAGGATGGCTGACCTTTATCAAAGCGTTGGCGATGAGTGATAACGTTTATTTTTACGAGCTTGGTTATCGCGTCGGCATTGATAATATTGAAAAATATGCGCATATTTTTGGCTTTGGCGAACGCACCGGCATTGACCTGGAAGGCGAAAGCAAGGGCCTTGTTGCCTCTAAAAAAGTAAAGCGTGAAATCTGGGATGAGGACTGGCGCTTAGGCGATACCTTCAACGCTGCTATCGGTCAGGGTTTCAACCTGACGACACCGATTCAGCTTTCTGTTATGCTGAGTATTGTTGCTAATGGCGGTACTAAGTATCAGCCATATCTGGTTGACAGTATTATAAACAGTGATGGCAGTCTTTTTGAAAAGCCTAAACGTGCTGAAGGTAAGCATATTGATGTGTCACAGCAGACAATTGACTATATCCGCATGGGCATGAGTGCTACTACGCAGGAGGGTGGTACGGCATCGTACTTTGCCGGCCTGCCTAAGCCAATTGCCGGTAAAACCGGTACTGCCGAAAACTCTCATGGACGTGACCATGGTTTGTTTGTAGCCTATGGTCCGGTAGATGACCCTGAGCTTGTTGTAGTCTGCATTGTGGAACAGGGCGGCTTCGGCTCTGTTGCGGCAGGTCCTATTGTTTATAAAGCATTTGAAGAATTTTTCCAGGAAAAGGGTTATATGCCCCGCCCTGATAAGGCTGCCCCGAAAAAGGACACCATCCAATAATGCAGGAAGGAGTACATTGTGGATTTAAAACGTATCCTGAAAAATCTTGACTGGTGGCTGATTACTGCTGTGCTGATTCTTATGGGCTGTGGCTTGGGACTTATCGACAGTGCTACCCATTCCTTTGCTGTCAGCACCGGTAAGGCCTGGCATGTGCAGCGCCAAAGTATGTTTATGGTCTTTGGCCTGGCTATTGTTACTGTATCGTTGGCTTTTGATTACCGTGTTCTCAAAAATTATGCCACCAAGCTGTATATAATTAATATCATACTGCTTTTAGCGGTAATGTTTGTAGGACAAAGTCAATTGGGCGCACAGCGCTGGATTCAAATAGGCTCTATGTCCTTTCAGCCCAGTGAATTTGCTAAGGTTTTTCTCATTATCTGCTTAGCTACCTTTATGGATAAGCGAATTGAATGGTTGGAGGAATTTAAGGATTACCTGCCGGTTTTTGCATATATTCTGGTGCCGTTTATACTTGTTATGCGTCAACCGGACTTAGGAACCTCGCTGACCTTTATTGCTATCCTTATAGGTATGATTTTTGTCAGCGGCTTCAAGTATAAATGGTTCTTCCGCATGGGACTGGCTTTTGTGGCTTTGATGCCGGCCTTTTGGATGATTCTGAAGGATTATCAGAAGAACCGTATTCGTGTTTTTCTGAATCCGGAGCTTGATCCTTTCGGCAGCGGTTATCATGTTATTCAGTCTAAAATTGCTATCGGCAGCGGCGGATTTCTTGGCAAAGGCTGGTTGGCCGGAACGCAGAGCCAGTTGAACTTTTTGCCGGAAAACCATACGGACTTTATTTTTGCTGTTGCCGGTGAAGAGTTTGGCTTTATCGGAACGGTGTTTATCATTTCTATGTATATGATTATCATCTGGCGAGGTATTGCGATTGCGCTTGATGCAGATGACACCTTCGGCATGCTTTTGGCAACCGGTGTAACGTCTATGTTTATGTTCCATGTTATGGTCAACATTGGTATGACTGCAGGTATTATGCCTGTAACCGGCGTACCGCTGCCATTTTTGAGCTATGGCGTCAGCTCGCTGACGACGAACCTGATGTTGGTGGCGATTTTGTTGAATATTAAGGTGAAAAAACAGAACTTACAGTTCTAAGGATGATGATATCAACCTTTTTATAAAATATTATAGGAATCGGTCGACGCTAAAGTGCCATATGCTTAGCAACGACTCCTAGGAGTACGTTTAGTACGCCGTCGTCGCCGTCGCTTCGCCTCTGATACTTTCTCGTCAACCTTTTTATAAAAAACTAGAGGGAGCGGTCGACGCTAAAGCATCATATCAGATAAATATTGACGAAAACTGTTTTGAATAAACCCTTCAATCATTAAATATAGAGGAGAATATGAATTTGAAAAAGGATTTAACTATTGATATTTTAAGCAGCGTGCAAAAGCCTGCTCGCTACACTGGCGGCGAGTTCGCCAGCATTGTTAAGCCTGCTGAAGAAGTAGAGGCAACTATTGCTCTGGCCTTCCCGGATGTATACGAAGTAGGTATGAGTTATCTTGGATTTAAAATTTTATACCATTTGCTGAACAAGGAAGAAGGAATTGCCGCAGAACGTGTTTACGCGCCCTGGATTGACCTGGAGGCGAAGATGCGTGAGCGTGAAATTGTGCTTTGCACTCTGGAAACCAAAAAGGCTTTGAGGGAATGTGATATTGTAGGTTTTACTTTGCAATACGAGCTTTCCTATACCAATATCTTAAATATGCTTGATTTGGGTGGCGTGCCGCTGCTGGCTAAGGATCGTACTGATGCAGACCCCTTTGTTATTGTAGGCGGCCCCTGTGTGTACAACCCGGAGCCTTTGGCTGATTTCTTCGATTTTGCTGTTATCGGTGAAGGCGAAGAGGTTTTGATCGAGGTAATGCGTTGCTACAAGGAGTGGAAGCGTGAAGGCAAACCCGGCGGCAGACAAGAATTTCTGCAGCGTGTGGTAAAAATCAAGGGTATTTATGTACCTTCCTTCTATGAAGCAGAATATAATGAGGACGGCACCTTTAAGGCAATTAAGCCGCTGCGCGAGGATATTCCTGCTGTTATCCAAAAGCGTGTTATAGAGGATATGAACAGCGTAGATTTCCCGACATCTCCGATTGTTCCTTTCGGTGAAATTGTTCATGACCGCATCATGCTGGAGGTTTTCCGTGGCTGCAGCCGTGGCTGCCGTTTCTGCCATGCAGGCATGGTTTACCGCCCCGTGCGTGAGCGCAAGCCGGAGGTGCTGATGGACCTGTCGCGTAAGCTGGTAGATAACACAGGCTATAATGAAATCAGCCTGGTATCCCTTTCCAGCGCCGATTATTCCTGCCTGGCTCCGCTGGTACATAAGATGATTGGCGAGTTTAAGGATGAACGAGTCAGCGTTTCTCTGCCTTCTCTGCGTATCGACAGCTTCTGTGTTGCTATCGCCAAGGAGGTACAGGCAGTGCGTAAGAGCGGTCTGACCTTTGCTCCGGAAGCAGGTAGCCAGAAGATGCGTGATGTTATCAACAAGGGCGTAACAGAAGAGGATTTGATGAATGCTGTCGGTGCAGCATTTGAATCCGGCTGGAACAGCGTTAAGCTGTACTTTATGATAGGTCTGCCCTATGAAACTGATGAGGATGTGCTGGCGATTGCTGATTTGGCACGCAAGGTACAGTATAAATATTTCCAGATTACCGGTAAGCGTGGCTGTAAGGTTACTGTAAGTGCTTCTTCCTTCGTACCTAAGCCGTACACTGCTTTCCAATGGTTTGCGCAGAATGATTTGGAAGAAATTCGCCGTAAGCAGTTCCTGCTGAAGGATGAAATCAAAAAATATAAGAATATCACCTTAAACTATCATGATGCCAAAACCGGTACGATTGAGGCTGTTTTTGCACGTGGCGACCGCCGTGTAGGCAAGGCGTTGCTGCTGGCATGGCAGAAGGGAGCGCGTTTTGACGGCTGGAGCGATTGCTTCTCCTACGAGCGTTGGCTGGAGGCTATCAGCGATGCCGGCCTTGATAAAGACTTTTACGCTGCACGTGAGCGCGGTGAGAACGAAGCTTTCCCGTGGGAGCATATCTCTCCGGGTGTCAGCCGCCGTTTCCTGTGGAACGAATGGCGTAAGGCTTACGCTCAGCAGCTTACGCATGACTGCCGTCGCGCAAGCTGTACCGGCTGCGGTGTTTGCCAGGCATTGGGCGTAAAAATCGTTGATTATAAAGAAGAGTATCAAAATAATGGGGAGGTACAGGCATAATGAAACTGCGTATGCAAATTACCAAGGGTAAGGATATCCGCTTTATCTCCCATCTGGAATATGTGCGCACCATCGGCCGCGCAATCCGCCGTGCCAAGTTGCCTGCTGCATATTCCGAAGGTTTTAATCCGCATTTAAAGTTCAGTCTGGCTTCTGCGCTTGGTGTAGGCGTTGTAAGCTATACAGAGTTCGTAGAAATCGAGCTTGCCGAGCCGATGGAGGTAGAAAAGGCTGCGTTGGCTCTTGATGCTGCTTTGCCGCGCGGTATTCGCGTACTGGCTGCCGATGCTGTTGATACGCATCACGCTGCCCTGATGAGTCAGGCGGCAGGTGCAAGCTATCGCATAACGCTGCCTTATAGCAAAGACGTGAGCGCTGCTGTTGCAGAGTTCAATGCGGCGCCGGAGCTGCTGTTCAAAAAAGCTGCACCCAAGACGAAGGCCAAGTTCAAAGAAATCGACGTTAAGTTTTACATCCCGCAGCTTACTGCGGAGCAGACCGAAACGGAAACAATCTTCAGCTTTGACTGTAAAATTACGCCGACAGGAAGCATGAAGGCAGTAGATTTGCTGAATGCACTGAATGAACAGTATGGTTTGGCGCTGCCTGTTGAGATGGCCGATATTGAGCGTCTTAGACTGTACCGCAATAATAAAAACGGCAAGCCTATTCCAATGCTGAACAGTGATGCCGTAACCTTAGGCTGATTTTAGCTTAAGGCTGTAAAAATAAAAAAGAGCAAAGCCTGCTCAGTGCTTTGATGATTAGAAA
>OODA01000150.1_pt1 | contig 59650 bp, 47 predicted proteins | sample 1671341 | NCBI WGS metagenome assembly OODA01 (sample SAMN06348147, study PRJEB24527) | human gut metagenome | biome: human gut; feature: ankylosing spondylitis patient; material: feces | host: Homo sapiens | place: China | collected 2015-10 | reverse complement strand
CGATGGTACAAGTACCAATGAAACTCGTCTAGGGGCCGTCAAAGATATTCAGATGACAGTAGAAAAGCTGAATCTGGTCGATGATCTTCTGGTTATGGCTGGTGATAATGTGTTGGATTTCAGTCTTTCCAAGTTCGTGGAGTTTGCCAAGGAGAAGAATACCTCTTGTGTCATGTGCCATGAGGAAAATGAACTGAAAAAGCAGCAGAAAACGGCAATCATCACGTTGGATGGCAATGACCTGATTACTAGCTATGAAGAAAAGCCGAAAGAGCCGAAAGGAAATCTGGCTGTGCCGCCGTTCTACTGCTATCGTGCCTGTGATGTAAAGCGGATTCAGGAAGCACTGGATAATGGCTGCGGCTATGACGCACCGGGCAGCTTTGCAGCTTGGTTGAGCAAACAGACTCCAATGCACGCTTATGTTATGCCGGGCAAGCGATATGACATTGGCGATATTAAAAGCTATGAGTATGTAAAGAGTGTGTTTTCAAAATAAAAATGCAAAGAGAGAGGAGAAAGTAATCATGAGAGATTTTAAGGATTTGAAAATTGCTGTGGCCGGAACTGGCTACGTTGGACTTTCCATTGCAACGCTGCTGAGCCAGCATCATAAAGTCATGGCAGTGGATATTGTGCCGGAAAAGGTGGAACTTATCAATAATAAAAAGTCTCCGATTCAGGACGAGTACATTGAAAAGTATCTGGCAGAAAAAGAACTGGATCTGACTGCAACACTGGATGCAAAGGAAGCATATTCTGACGCTGATTTTGTTGTCATTGCAGCCCCTACCAACTATGACAGCAAGAAGAATTTCTTTGATACTTCTGCGGTTGAAGCGGTTATCAAGTTGGTGATTGAGTATAACCCGGAAGCAATCATGGTAATCAAGTCTACGATTCCTGTCGGCTTCACAGCAAGTGTCCGCGAAAAATATCACTGCGACAATATTATCTTCAGCCCGGAATTTCTGCGTGAGAGCAAGGCTCTATACGACAACCTGTATCCGAGCCGTATTATCGTTGGCACGGATGTAGAGAATGCTCGTTTGGTAAAGGCGGCACATACTTTTGCTGAATTGCTTCAGGAAGGCGCAATCAAGGAAAACATTGACACTCTGTTTATGGGCTTTACCGAAGCAGAAGCAGTTAAATTGTTTGCTAATACCTATCTGGCTCTGCGTGTCAGCTACTTTAATGAACTGGATACCTATGCAGAGATGAAGGGACTGAATACTCAGCAAATTATCAACGGTGTTTGCCTTGATCCGCGCATTGGTGCTCATTACAACAACCCCAGCTTCGGCTACGGCGGGTACTGCCTGCCCAAAGACACTAAACAGCTGCTCGCAAATTATGCCGATGTACCGGAAAATTTGATTGAGGCAATCGTTGAATCGAACCGCACCCGTAAAGATTTTATTGCAGATCGTGTGCTTGAAATTGCTGGTGCTTATGAAGCAAATGACAGCTGGGATGAGAGCAAAGAAAAAGAAGTGGTAGTTGGCGTTTACCGCCTGACGATGAAGAGTAACAGTGATAATTTCCGTCAAAGTTCCATTCAGGGTGTCATGAAGCGCATTAAAGCCAAGGGTGCAACGGTTATTATCTATGAGCCGACGTTGAAAGACAGTGAAAAGTTCTTTGGCAGTCTTGTGGTGAATGACTTGGAAGAGTTTAAAACGAGAAGTCAGGCAATCATTGCAAACCGCTATGATATGTGTCTGGATGATGTGAAAGATAAGGTTTATACGCGTGATATTTTCCGTCGTGATTGATGAGCAGGAGAACAAAGATGAAAGTATGTTTAGTGGGGTCGTCAGGTGGACACTTGACACATTTATATATGCTAAAACCATTTTGGAAAGATAAGGATCGGTTTTGGGTTACGTTTGATAAAGAAGATGCTCGTAGTTTGCTTGATGGAGAAAAGTTTTATCCATGCTATTACCCAACAAACCGTAGCATTAAAGCACTTATTAAGAATACCAAAATTGCGTGGAATGTTCTACATAAGGAAAAGCCTGATTTGATAATTTCCTGTGGAGCAGCGGTAGCCGTTCCATTTTTCTATATTGGGAAAATGATGGGTGCAAAGCTGGTTTATATCGAGGTGTTTGACCGGATTGATAAGCCAACAGTGACTGGAAAAATGGTTTATCCGATTGCAGATAAATTTGTTGTTCAATGGGATGAACAAAAGAAAGTATATCCGAAATCAGAAAATCTAGGCAGCATTTTTTAACGAGAGGGTTTAATATGATTCCTAAAATTATTCATTATTGCTGGTATGGAAATAAAGAAAAACCAGTTAAATTTCAAAGGTATATGGACACATGGAAAAAAATAGGGGGGGGTACGAGGTCATTGAATGGAATGAAACAAATTGCGATTTGCGATGCAATAGCTACATAAGAAAAGCTGTGGAAAATAAAAATTGGGCCTTTGTAAGTGACTACTTTAGGCTCAGAGCATTATATGAATTCGGTGGAATTTATTTAGACACAGATGTTGAAATTTATAAGTCCTTTGATGATTTGCTGAGCAAAAAAGGATTTGTAGGCTATATGCACGATGCACTTATCGGTACAGCAGTTCTAGGATTTGAAAAAAAGAATCTGTTTATAAAAAAACTTCTAGACTTATATGATAATGCAGAGTGGATAGAAGGAAAATATGATTTGTTCCGCATCAAGTTTGAAAATGGAGATAGCTATTTATGTAATGCAAATAACTCAGTTTTCACATGGGCGGTTTTTCACTTTTACGATAATTTTAAATTAAACGGAAATTATCAGGAAACAGCAGATTTCTCGGTTTTTCCCAAAACGGAATTTGAAATTGGAACTTTCTGGGGTAAACGTAGTCACTGCGTTCATAGGTGTGAATCGAGTTGGAAAACAAAAAACAACAAGAAGGAATTGTATAAGATAGTAAAAAATGCGGTTAAGTATATACCGGTTATTCATATGGACGCGATCATACGAAATATTTCGTATGAGAAGCATATGCAAAAATCAGTGTTCTATGAACGGTATTTACATGATACGGCAAGTGCGTGAGGAAAGCTAAATGATTTTTGTGACAGTGGGAACACATGAGCAACCATTTAATCGGTTGATTCAAAAGGTGGATGAATTAAAAAAAGAGGGTGTTATAACCGAAGATGTCATTATTCAGACAGGTTTCAGTACATACGAACCAAAGTATTGCCAGTGGAGCAAATTGATTCCGTACCAGCAAATGATAAAAAATGTAGCAGATGCGCGTATTGTAATCACCCACGGTGGCCCTGCAAGTTTTGTTATGCCGCTTCAGATTGGAAAAACACCTATTGTTGTGCCGCGGCAGCATCAGTTCAATGAACATGTTAATGACCATCAGGTGGAATTTGCGCGAAATGTTGCAAAACGGATGGGAACGATTATTGAAGTAGAAGATATTGAAACCCTTGGAGATGTTATAACAAATTACGATCAGATTGTAGCAGGCATGGGTCATGGAATTAGCAGCAATAATGCAAAATTCAATGAGGGCTTAGAATCAATCGTAGATGAGTTGTTTAACAAGTAAAGAAAGGCAACGAATACAATGAGCAAAATCAAAGTTACCTTTGTAGAAACAAATTGCAAAAAGAATGGCCCAATTAAACAGACACTGAATATTATTCGCAACATGGACAAAGGGGTCTTTGAGCCTAGTCTGGTAACTGTGTGGCCAGAAGATGCAGACAATTCAATGATTGATGAGTATAAAAAGTTGGGCATCCCCGTATTGTCTGCGAACATGAGCAAGAAGAAGTCTGTACTCTTTGGAAAGAAAGCGGTTGGACAACTTTTAGAGCAGTTACGGCCGGATATTGTGCAGGGTGTCGGTATGCCGCCGTACAGAATGACGCTCGGTTATAAGAGCGCAATTCACTTTGTCACGCTCAGAAATTATTGCTATGAGGATTATCCTGACTACTATGGGAAAATTCCCGGAACGGTTATGGCTTTTCTTGATTTGAATTTGATTAAGAAACGTATGGCAGCAGGTGAACCTTTCGTGACGTGTTCTGAAAGTTTGACGAAAATGTATAGAAGCCGTCAGAATATGGAGATTCCGTATATCCGTAACGGCGTGGATGTGAGCCAGTATACAAAAAGAAACTGTAACGAAATAGATGACGTTCGGAAAAAACTTGATTTGCCGTTAGAAAAAAATGTTTATGTGTATAGCGGTGGATTCATCGACAGAAAAAATCAAAGAGAAGCAATCACTGCATTTTTGGCAATGAAGAAAAATGCAGATGCAGTTTTGCTCCTGCTTGGCGATGGAACGAATTTTGAAGTACTGAAAGATGAGTTTTCTAAGAATACAAATATTTTGTTCCGGGGTAAGGTGTCCAATGTAAATGAATATCTCCACGCTTCTGATGTTTACTTAGCAACAAGCAAGTCCGAAGGACTGCCTAATGGCGTTTTGGAAGCGATGGCTTGTGGTTTGCCGGTACTTCTGTCAGATATTCCGCAGCACATGGAGGTTTTGGAAGCAGACCCTCAGTGTGGCCATTCCTATAAACTTGGGAATGTTAAGCAGCTTTCAGTCTTGATGGATCAGATGATGGATGAGAACCTATTTGAAATGGGCGAGAGAAGTTATACCGCTGTTATGGATAATTTCACGGCAGAGGGGATGAGCAAACGTTATCAGAATTTGTATCTGAAAATGGTCAAGAGGTAAAGATTAAAATGAAAATATCAAAGCTTGCAAACGGAATCAAGCCGTCAAAGGGGCGACAGTTGTTTAATCTGGCAGCACAGTATGATGATGTTATAAATCTTACGTTGGGAGATCCGGATATTATTCCGCCTGAGTGTATTCGACAGGCTGGCTGTGATGCTATTATGGAAGGAAAAACGCGATATTCTGCAAATGCAGGGTTAGTTGAGTTAAGAAAAACTTATTCCAAGTACTTGAATTATACATATGGAAGAAAGTTCGACTACCAAACACAAATAGCGGTTACAGTAGGAGGAATGGAAGCACTATATTTGGCTTTGCTCAGTTCTATTGATCCCGGAGATGAAGTAATCATTTTTGCACCATATTACATTAACTACTATCAGATGATCGAAATGTGTGGTGGTATTCCGGTTGTCGTTCGGACATGGGAAGAAAATGACTTTTCACCGAAGATTGAAGATATAGAGAAAGCGGTAACTGATAAGACAAAAGTAATTATTATAAATACGCCAACAAATCCAACAGGAACGGTATACTCTGAAAAAACGGTCACTGAAATTGTAGAGTTTGCAAGAAAACGAGATATTTTGTTAGTATCTGATGAAGTATATAGTACACTGGTATATAACGAGAGCAAGCACTTCAGTGCATTAAGTGTTAAACCTGTATATGAAAATATCTTATATGTGGACAGTTGTTCAAAGAAATTCTCTATGACGGGTTGGCGCGTTGGATTTGCGGTGGGACCGAAAGACTGGATTGCCGCAATTATTAAACTACAAGAAAATGTAGCTGCTTGTACACCATTGCCTTCCCAATATGCAGCAATCAGAGCATTTAATGAAAATCCGGACATGACGGATTATGTTGACGAATTTAGAAAAAGGCGAAATGTTTTAGTAAAAGAGTTGCAGAAATCAAATAGAGTATCATTTATGATTCCAAAGGGAACATTTTATATGTTTGTGAATATTGGAAAAATGAAAGTAGGAAGCACAGAATTTGCAATGCAACTTTTGAAGGAAAAGCATGTTGCAGTTGTTCCTGGAATTGCATATGGTGATGATTTTGATGATTATATTCGGATTGCTTTCACAATGAAAGAAACGGTAATTAAAGAAGCGGCTAGACGTATTGTTGAGTTTGTGGAAAAGTAAGATTTATAAGATTAGAGGAACTATTATGAGTTGGAAGAATATTTTGGAAGATCCTAAACAGTATGTGATTTATTTAGAGGGAAGGGTATTACAAGGCAGCAAAGAAGCAGATGAAAAATATTTAAAAAAGTTGTTTAAGTATCGTATGGGGCGAGAATTGGACTTGAATCATCCACAAGCGTTAAATGATAAACTTCAATGGTTAAAGATTAACGATTTTAAGCCGATTTATACAAAGTTTGCCGATAAATATGCGGTGCGCGAATACATTGCGCAGGAAGTGGGAGAAAAGTACCTTGTGCCACTATTAGGAGTATGGAATGAGGTGGATGACATTGATTTTAATTCTCTGCCAGATCAATTTGTTCTGAAATGTACACATGATTCAGGTGGTGTTGTGATTTGCAAAGATAAAAGCAACTTTGATAAGGAAGCTGCGATCAAAAAGTTAAAGCACTGTTATAAAAGAAATTATTATTTAAATACAAGAGAACCTGCATATAAAGATATAAAACCGAGAGTTATCGCAGAACAATTTATGGTTGACGAGACGGGATGGGATTTAAAGGATTATAAGATTTTCTGCTTCAATGGTAAACCAGTATATGTCGAGGTTGATTACAATAGGTCTGTTAAACATATGCTAAACGCCTATGATTTGGATTGGAATTTTTTGGAGTTCTGCGATAGTTCCCCCAATAATAGAGATGCCGATATTCCGAAGCCGCAAAGATTGGATGAAATGCTCGAAATTGCAAAAGTGCTCTCAAAGGATATGACTTTTTTACGAGTGGATATGTACAGTATTTATGACAAGATTTATTGCGGCGAGTTGACATTATATCCGGGGTCGGGCTTCATTCAATTTAATCCGATGAAAACTGATTATGAATTGGGAAAGCTGTTGAGGCTTCCAATTGATAAGTAAAGAGGAGCATAATGAAGGTTGTTATTTTATCGACAGCCACCTCATATACAGGTGGGGCAATCATAACTTTGCTAAATGTCCTTCCTTTGTTGCAAAAGGAAGGAGTTGAACCATATTTTATTCTAAAAGGACATGGACAACTTGAAGATGTTCTAAGGAATAGGAAAATTCCATATTCAGTAATTAAGTCATATGATTGGTGCGTTCCAGAACAGAAAACGAAGGGCTTGAAGAATGTAGTCGCATGGAAAATAAAAAGTCTAATCAATTTAATTGCAGAATATAAAACATATTTTTTGTTGAAGAGAGAAAAGGCGGAATTATATCATCTTAATTGTATATATAATGGAACTGGTGTTAGTTCGGCAAAAGTATTAGGAATTCCTGTGGTTTGGCATTTGAGAGAGTTTGTTGATTTGCACGGCGAAACCCCAGTGTTTTGGAATACAGTTGAGGCATGGAAAAAAATCAATCGTTCTGACAGAGTGATTTGTGTGTCTAATTATCTTGAGCAAGCATATAAAAATAAGATTCAAGATGGGTCAAAACTACAAGTGATTTATGATGGAATAAATATGTCGTGCTTCAAAGCAAAAACAAAAACATCACCCAAAGAGAAAATCGTTATTGGACTTGCTGGAACGGCACCAATAAAGAACCATAAAGATGCAATTTTAGCACTCAAGAAAGTTCATGATGCTGGTTATCATGTTACTCTTAAAATTGCAGGGAAGTGGTCAATGGACAACTATAACCAGAGTTACAAAAGTAATTTGGAAAAACTAATTGTAGAAAATGAATTGAAGAATAGTGTCGAATTTATAGGAATGCAAAGCGATATGAATATGTTTTGGTCGGAGTGCGATTTGTCGGTTGTGTGTTCCAAGAGAGAATCGTTTGGATTGGCAGCAACAGAAGCAATGGCTTGTGGGGTTCCATTGATTTGCTCAAATACATCCATTTCAGGTGAACTTACGGAAAATGGGAAAAATGTGTTTGTGTATCAGCTGGGAAAAAGCGAAGAATTAGCAGAATGTATTTTGAAGTGCATTGAACAGTTGGGAACAGATAAACTGGATGCTAAAATAAAAAGAGCGGCAGCGTTTGTGAGAAATAATTTCTCGATAGAAGAGTCGGCAAAAAAATTAGAAGCTGTGTATGTCGAATTGGCGGGCAAATAGTATATGTTTGAAAGCAAAGGCGACTTGATAATTTATTGAGATGTATCTCTAAAAATGATTAGCGGCAGCATAGAAACGAAAATAGAATCAAAATGGGAATACTATGAAAATAAGAGTGAAAAGAAGCTGCATAGAAGAAACACTACTTCTTGTGCTTTTCGGATTTTATGTGCTAGTTGCACATTGGATTTGGTTTGGACGAGGAATACAAGAAACGATAATGATTTGCCTGTCGATTCTTGTGATATTGAAGTCAATTAAACTAAAAAAAATATCGGTGAATATACTACCAAATTCTATTCTATGGGGAACACTTTTTCTGATCTGTGGATTTGGTTTTGTACGAGCAAAAACACATCAATATTTAGTCGCAGATTTAAAGGCAATGTTTGGAACAATTATTATTTCTATTGCGGTTGTAACATCAATAAGAAAGCTAATGGCGAGTGGATATGATTTGGTAGATTATCTTTTTGAGTTCCTGAACCGTTATTTTATACTGAACGATGTTTTAATTGTGATACAATATTTTGTTCCATACTTTTTTATGAATAGAAGTGCGATTGCGAGTGTAAATAATAGGGCTTATTTTGACCAGCTGACAGGTTTGCTTGGAATCAATGGCACTACTCGATGGGATATATGGAGTATTGCAATTATTATTTTGAATTTTTATATTGCATATAAAAGAAATGATACCCGGATTTTAAAATATAATATATTTTTCTTTCTGGTTAGTACAATTATCTGCATGATTAACTCGGCACGCTCGTTTTTGATAATTGCTCCTATAACAGTTTTGATGTATTTGTTTCTTATCAGAAAAGTTGAAATAACAAGTAGAATGAAACAAATTTTGGCAGTGATTGGCTTATTGATTGTGGCATTGATTGTGTATTCAACAAATACATACGTAAATGATTTTGTAAATGATCTGATTAGTGATAAATTTGCAATCTATATGAGCGGAGACATTAATCATATGATTGCCGCAAATGATGATCGTGTAGTGGCAACGTATTATGCGGTAGAAAATGGTGGGTCATATGGTGTTGGAATTGGTGTTGTACCGATGAACTCAACAAATGATCAAGTTAAGTATCTAGGACTTAATAGTGCATCAGCTTATATTTATATGGTGGGTACTGTTGGGTACTTCATATGGACATTATGCTTGGCACGAATTGGAATCCAGAATAAGAGACAATCGGTGAAGAAAACATTATTGTATTTTTCGTATTTACTTTTGCTGAGTTATTTTCTGCCAATTTATTCAACCATTGCACTTTTCCCTGCAATTATGTTTATATTTTATGTCTTTGATTTAGAGCAAGAGCAGAAAGGAAGTGAAAAACAATGAAAGTGGGGATTCTTACAATTTATGGAGGATCAAACTTTGGTAATAAGCTCCAAAATTATGCAATGCAACAGTTTTTAAAGAGCAAAAAAATTGAATCGGAAACGATTCGATATACAGTTTCATGGGAAAAGAATAAACTTGGAAAACGAGAAAAGTTAAGTCTCTTAAAGAAAAAATATTTTAGTCAGGGTGTTGCAGAATCTATTTGGAACGTAAAATGGATCGTCAGTGCGAAGTTTCATAAAAGCAAATTAGAAGCAAAAAAGAATACACGATGCCAAAAGTTTGAGCAATTTGAAAATAAGAACATTGCTTTGTCTGATGTAGTACTTAAAAATGTAGAAGAACTTCGAGAATATAGCAATAAGTATGATGCTGTAATTGTGGGAAGCGATCAAGTATGGAACCCATACTGGCAAGGAAGTTTAGACGAGTTCTTTCTGACATTTGTTCCAAAAAGCAAAAGAGTGGCATATGCACCGAGTATCGGTGTTTCTGAAATTCCGAATGAGCAAAAAAGCCGCTTTAAGGAAAGACTTAATGGATTTTCAAGACTATCTTGCCGAGAGAATCAGGGATGCAAACTTGTTGAAGAACTTACAGGAAAAGAATGCGAACACGTGTGCGATCCGGTTTTCTTATTGTCTCCTGAGCAATGGCAAAGCAAAGTCAGCCCGCTTTCGGAAAAGTATATCTTGACATATTTTCTTGGGGGCCAGTCATTAGAAGCTCATAAAGAGATCGAACGGTATGCAAAGAAGCATGACTGTAAGATCATAGATTTATGGGATGAAAAAGACTACAAGTCCTGTTATGCAGGAATCGAAGAATTTCTGAATTATATTGCGAATGCTAAAATGTTCTTCACGGACTCTTTTCATGGCTGTGCATTTGCTATATTGATGGAGACGCAGTTTGTAATCTGTGATCGAAAAGTAATAGATGTAAAACAGAAAATGAATTCGAGACTGGATTCGCTGATGACGATATTAGACATTCAGGGAAGAAAGTTGAATGATTTTGTAATTTCTCCGACAGAAATTGATTATAAAAAAGTTCATAACAGACTATCTCCGTGGGTTCAGAGGTCGCAGGAATATCTTCTGGGGTGCTTAGAAGGAATACGATAAGTAGAAGGGAAAAGACAAAGCTGCAACATGAATAAGCTGATTCAAAAATACAAAACACTGCCAGTGCAGGTTCGGGCATCTGCGTGGTTCTTGATTTGCTCATTCTTACAAAAGGGCATTTCAATGATAACAACTCCTATATTTACACGTCTTTTAACAACGCAGGAGTATGGCGAGTTTAATGTTTTTAATTCGTGGCTGAGTATTGTCACGGTATTTGTTACGCTTAATCTGTATAATGGTGTGTTTACGCGCGGGTTAGTTAAATATGAGGAAGATAGGGATCGCTATGCGTCAGCCCTACAAGGAATGTGTACGCTTTGTATTCTTATTGGTTTTGCAATTTATGGCGTAGCACATGACTTTTGGAATCATTTTTTTGAAATGACAACGACACAGGCGTTGTTGATGTTCATTATGATTTGGGCGACGGCTGTGTTCAATTTCTGGTCGGTCTCTCAACGAGTGGATTTCAAGTATAGAGCACTTGTTATCATTACTTTGATTTCGTCCATTGCAAAACCGGTGTTGGGCATTATTTTGGTTCGCCTTGCTGATGATAAAGTAACCGCGCGCATTTTGGGATTAGCTTTGGTTGAAGTTGTTACATGTACGGGATTGTTCGTGGCACAGCTTCGCCGCGGAAAAACTCTGTATGTGAAAAAATACTGGGTTCATGCACTGCACTTCAATTTGCCATTGATTCCTCATTATCTGTCGCAAACCGTATTGAATAGCTCGGACCGGATTATGATTCAGAAAATGGTTAGTGCAGATGCAGCAGGCATTTACAGCTTGGCCTATTCAATTTCCCAAATCATGACGATTTTTAATACTGCGTTGTTAAAAACAATAGAGCCGTGGCTGTATAAAAAAATGAAAGCAAATCGGACACAGGACATTGGAAGAGTTGCATATCTGTCCTTGGGCTTGGTTGCAGCGGTCAATCTGATTCTGATAGTACTTGCGCCGGAGGCGGTAGCAATTTTTGCTCCGGTTCAATATCACGAAGCAATTTGGGTGATACCACCTGTGGCAATGGGCGTTTACTTCATGTTTGCGTATACATTCTTTGCGGTTATAGAGTTCTATTTTGAAAAAACAAAATACGTGACATATGCAACTATGTCCGGGGCAGTGTTGAATATCATTCTTAATTATATTTGCATCAAACTTTTCGGCTACATGGCCGCAGGATATACGACGCTGGTTTGCTATATGCTATATACAGTAGCACACTATTGTTTTGCACAAAAAATCTGTAATGAAGAAATGAACGGTGTGCGAATCTATAATTTAAAGACATTGTTGACAATAACGGGGGCTTTCATGATTAGTGGTTTCTTGCTGATGATGACATATAATGCGCCTGTTATCCGATATGGTTTACTGGTGATAGCCGGCGTCCTTGCAGTATTGAATAGAAATAAGATCATTGCATTGCTGAAGAGCCTGATTGCAATGAAGAAAGCATAAGGAGGTTCACATGAACGGACGATATACCAACGAGCGCAATATCCAGATGGTTATTGCGTTGATGAAAGCGCATAACATTCATAAGGTTGTTGCCAGCCCCGGAACGACGAACATCACTTTTGTGGCAAGTATTCAGGACGATCCTTTTTTTGAAATTTATTCTTCGGTTGATGAACGGTCAGCTGCGTATATTGCGTGTGGTCTTTCCGAAGAAAGTGGTGAAGCAGTTGCTTTGACTTGTACGGGTGCAACGGCAAGTCGAAATTATCTTTCTGGTCTGACGGAGGCATATTATCGCAAACTGCCGATTTTGGCAATTACGTCAACTCAGCACGTAGGGCGCATTGGACAGAATATTGCACAGGTAATTGATCGAACTGAAATCCAGAACGATGTGGCAAAGCTGAGTGTTCAGATTCCGGCAATCCACGATGCAGAGGATGAATGGGCCTATAATGTCATGCTGAACAAAGCAATGCTCGAACTGACGCACAATGGTGGCGGCCCCGTACATATCAATCTGACAACAACATACAGCAAAACGTATGATGTTGAGAAACTCCCGGAGGAACGAGTGATTCGCCGCTACTGTATGGGTGATACTTTGCCGGAGATTCCTTCTGGCAAGGTAGGCATCATTGTAGGCGCACACAAGAAGTGGACAAATGCTCAGATTGATGCACTGGAAGCGTTCTGCGCTGCATATGGTGCGGTTGTTTTCTGCGACCATACATCGAACTATCTCGGTAAATATGCGGTACATCCTAGTTTGGTATGCTCTCAAAAGCAGTATAATTCACCCTGCAAGCAGCTTGATCTGCTGATTGATATTGGCGATATTACGGGTGCTGCGATGGCTATGCACCCCAAGACCGTTTGGCGTGTAAACCCGGATGGCGAGGTCCGTGACACTTACCGCAAACTGTCGAATGTGTTCCAGATGGAAGAAAGTGCATTTTTTACAGTATATGCTGCCAAGACTTCGGCCAAGAGAGATGAAAGTTATCTTAATGCTTGGAAAGCAGAATGCAAGAAGATTGCAGAAAAAATTCCGGAACTGCCGTTGAGCAACGCATGGGTTGCAAAGACGACTTCTGCATTGCTGCCCAAAGATGCAGTATTGCATTTTGGCATCCTAAACTCTCTGCGTTCGTGGAATTTCTTTGAAATCGGAACGCCTTATACCGCGTTCTCTAATACGGGTGGCTTTGGCATAGATGGCTGCGTTTCGTCGTTGGTGGGTGGCGCATTGGCTGACCCGAAACACCTTCATTTTGGCTTCGTAGGCGATTTGGCGATGTTCTATGACTTGAACAGTCTGGGAAATCGTCACGTAACTACAACAATCCGGCTGCTGGTAGTAAATAATGGCCGTGGTCAGGAGTTCCGTAACTACAACCATCCGGCTGCTGCCTTCGGCGAGCAGTCGGATGGTTACATCGCTGCCGCGGGCCATTACGGAAAACAATCGCATGAATTACTGAAACACTATGCGGAAGATTTAGGTTTTACATATCTTGCGGCAAGCAATAAAGAAGAATTTTTGCAGAACGTGAAAGTATTTACGGATGCAAGAATGACTGATAAGCCGATTCTTTTTGAGGTGTTCACCGATACGGAAGATGAAAATGCCGCACTAAAAGCAATGCACACGATTGAGAGCGATGCGACCGGAACTGCAAAAAAACTGGCCAAGGAAGTTCTGGGGGATAAAGGTTTTCAAGCATTGAAGAACCTGATTAAAAAATAAGGAGAAACGCATGAAACCGCAAAAGAAGATCAAGGCATGGATTCATAAAATCATTATGATGACAAAAGAAGAAAAAATCCAGCCGATTATTGTTCCTACGGATAAAGAAAAGCTGCTCGATGGAAAAGTGGCACTGATTACAGGTGGAAGCAGCGGCATCGGCTTGGCGATTGCAAAAGCATTTATGGATAGTGGTGCAAAAGTAATTATCGCAGGAACGAATGAAACTAAACTTCTCTCCGCTTTGGAAGGGCTAGAAAAGCGGGGGGGGAGACGACCTCTAAGGGCTTGATTATCAATGTCCGAGATGTGGAAACGCTGCCAGATAAGGTAAAAGAAGCTGCTGCGTTGTTTGAGGAAAATCGAATTGATATATTGGTTAATTCCGCAGGCGTTGTTACGAAGCACAACTTCTGGGATACGGACGAAACGGAATACGATTCGATTATGGAAACCAATGCAAAAGGCACCTTTTTCATGAGTCAGGCAGTTGGAAAACTTATGGTAGAGAAGGGCATCAAAGGTCATATATTGAATGTAACATCTTCGTCAGCACTTCGCCCGGCGTGGACTCCTTATCAAATGTCAAAATGGGCAGTAAAAGGACTGACATTAGGTTTGGCAGATATGATGATTCCGCATGGCATTGTTGTTAATGCGATTGCGCCGGGGCCGACTGCAACACCTATGCTTGGAAAAGAAGCAGGTGACAACATTTACGAACCGTACACTCCCAGCAGACGGTATGCAATGCCAGAGGAACTTGCATCGCTGGCAGTATTTATGGTGAGTGGTGCGGGTGACATGATCGTAGGTGATACGTTTTATATGACGGGTGGTAGCGGTACGATTACGCTTCATCACTAAATTACTTCATAGCCTGTTTCTCTGCCTTGGAAAAGGATGAAACAGATGAAAATACTTGTACTTGGCGGAACGGGCGCAATGGGAAAACCTGTTGTGAAAATTCTTGGAGCGAGAGGGCATCGAGTAGATGTTACGACCCGAAAAGCAAGAAACGATGAAGGCGATAATATTCATTATGTTGTTGGAAATGCACATGATATGGCATTTCTGGAAAACATTCTGAATGAAAAGTATGATGCGATTCTCGATTTTATGGTCTACAAACCGGAAGAATTTAGAGATAGGTATATAAAATTCCTTGAAAATACAAGTCAGTACGTTTTTTTGAGTTCGGCGCGAGTTTATGCGGATTCTCCTGATGCGTTGATTGAGGAATCGTCAAAAAGATTATTGGACATTTCTAAAGATCAGGAGTTCCTGCAAACAAATGAATACAGCCTTGCAAAAGCAAGAGAAGAAAATCTTCTCTTAAAATCAGATAGCCGGAATTGGACGATTATCCGTCCATATATTACCTATTATGATGAGCGGCTGCAGCTTGGCGTTTTTGAAAAAGAAACGTGGCTGCGCCGTGCTTTAGCAGGAAAGAAAATTGTGTTTAGCCGAAATATTGCTGAAAAATACACAACCTTGACCTATGGATATGATGTTGCGCTGCGTATTGCAGATTTGATAGGCAACCCCAAAGCAGTCGGACAGGTGTATCAGATCGCAACGGGAAAATATATCAAGTGGAAGGATGTACTTGCTGTTTATTTGGACACACTTGAAAAGGAACTTGGTAAGCGACCAGAAGTTTTTATGACGGAACAATGTGACCCATTTACCGAGAAAAACAATCAGTACCAGGTTCACTGTGACCGCGAGTATAACAGAAAGTTCAGTGATGCAAAAATTCAGCAAGATACAAAGGAAACAGAACCGTTTATGCCAGCGGAAAAGGGATTGAAGATGTGCTTGCAGAATTTTCTGGCTGGTGAAAGACAATTTACTGCACCTGTAAATTGGAAGAGAGAAGGTGCTATGGATAAAATCAGTGGAGATAGAACACCACTGAAAAAGATTCCGGGCATGAAAAATAAAGTAAAGTATGTAGTATACCGATACATAAAGTGATAATTAGAAAGTAGCAGCATCGAACGAGATAAAGGATATGCTATGAAAGGAAATTGATAAATGGCTAAGTCGAGATATTGGCAGGCGGTAAGAGGTATTTGTATTCTTGCTGTAATTATGATCCATTGCCCAGTAGGGCAGAATGGACTAGATCAAATAGTATGGTTGGCGTTAAGGCAGTTAATCAATTTTCCTGTTGCAATATTTATTTTTATGGCAGGATATTTTATAAAGCCGGAAAAAGTAAATGCTGACTATATTATAAATCGGGGGGGGGGGCGACTGTTGTTGCCCTTCCTGCTGTGGGATGTAATCTATACTGTAAAAAATGTATTATTTGGTGACAATGTAGAATGGAAAAGCGTTCTGTTTGACTTTTTAACAGGACGCGCTGCTGCACCATTGTACTACATTCTGGTTTTATTTCAGCTAACATTATTAACTCCCTTTATTCTTAAAAAGGCAGGTAAAAAATGGCTGTATTTGATTACGCCAGTATATTTATGTGTGATTTATATTTGGACAGTGATTGCTGGCGCACCGCCAAGGTTATATGGAACAGTTTTCCCGGCATGGCTACTGTTTTACCTTCTGGGTATAGATTGTAGAGCAGGAAGATTAGAACAATATGTTCAAAAAAGTAGTGGCGTATGGGTAATTGTTGCGGTAGGTATTGAGCTATTAGAAACGGTAGTTCTATATGTTGGCGGTTGCTCTATTACCTTGGCCAGCAGTCAGCTGAAGTTTAGTAGCTGCTTATATGCCGCGACAATTTTGCTATGCCTGAAAAAGAATGAGGACAAAGTACAGTATACTATATGGATAAGTAACATAGGCGACTGTTCATTTGGAATCTTCTTTTTACATTGTATGGTGCTGTGGATTGTAAAGAAAATTCTTTCTATGGTAGGAATCGACCATTGCTGGATTGCTTTCTGGATGCTTACTTTTTTGCTTACAACTTTTATAAGTTATACGCTTGTAATGCTGATAAGAAATAAAGTCGGTGACATGAAAAAACTACGATGGATAGGATTTGACTAAAGAAAATAAGAGGACAAATAAATGGGAAAATATTTTGGAACAGATGGGTTTCGTGGTGAGGCCGGAGTTACATTGACAGCAGACCATGCTTATAAAGTGGGTCGCTTCCTTGGCTGGTACTACAATGCATTGCGTGAGCGCAATGGTGATACCGACCCTGCTCGCATTGTCATCGGCAAGGATACCCGCCGCAGCTCCTATATGTTTGAATATAGTCTGGTTGCAGGTCTGACTGCTTCCGGCGCAGACGCCTACCTGCTGCACGTCACTACTACGCCCAGCGTGGCTTATATTGCCCGTGTGGATGACTTTGACTGTGGCATTATGATTTCTGCCAGCCATAACCCGTTCTACGACAATGGAATTAAGTTGATTGATTGCTACGGCGAGAAAATGCCGGAAGAAACGCTGCTGCTGATAGAAGATTACATTGACGGCAAACTCCATGTATTCGATCAAGATTGGCCGGAACTTCCTTTTGCTCATCGTGAGCATATCGGCTGTACAGTAGACTATGTGGCGGGTCGCAACCGCTACATGGGGTATTTAATTTCCTTGGGTATTTACTCTTTCAAGGGGGTCAAGGTTGGTCTGGATTGTGCTAACGGTGCAAGTTGGAACATCGCAAAGTCCGTGTTCGATGCTCTGGGTGCAGACACCTATGTTATTAACAACCAGCCGAATGGTCTGAACATCAACAATAATGCAGGTTCCACTCACATTGAGGGCTTGCAAAAGTTTGTGGTTGAGAATGGTCTGGATGTTGGTTTTGCTTACGATGGTGATGCTGACCGTTGCTTGTGTGTGGACGAAAAGGGCAATGTTATCACTGGCGACCATATTCTATACATCTATGGTTGCTATATGAAAGAACGTGGTAAGCTTTTGACGAACACTGTGGTTACTACTGTTATGTCAAACTTTGGCCTGTATAAAGTCTTTGATGAAAAGGGCATTGGTTATGCCAAGACTGCTGTGGGAGATAAGTATGTCTACGAATACATGGCAAAGAACGGTTGCCGCATTGGTGGTGAGCAAAGTGGACACATTATCTTCTCTAAGTATGCAAGTACGGGTGATGGCATACTTACTAGCTTAAAGATGATGGAAGTTATGCTTGCAAAGAAGAAGCCGATGAGTGAACTGGCTGCTCCGTTGAAAATCTATCCGCAGGTGTTGGAGAATGTCCGGGTGACTGATAAAAAAGCCGCCCAGAACGATTCAGCTGTTCAGGAAGCAGTTGCCAAGGTTGCAGAAGCATTGGGCGATACTGGTCGTATTCTGGTTCGTGAATCTGGCACAGAACCTCTTGTTCGTGTCATGGTAGAAGCACCTGATCATGATACTTGCCAGAAGTATGTTGACGAAGTAGTCAATGTGATTTGCGAAAAGGGGTATAAGGCATAAAGTCAAAAACGACTCTGGCAAAATACCCGGAGTCGTTTTTGAGATTATAAGGAAAGTATATAAAATAGGTGGAGAGATAACTTATGTGTGGAATCGTTGGCTTTACAGGAAACCGACAGGCAGCACCAATCTTATTAGATGGTCTGTCCAAGTTAGAGTACAGAGGCTATGATTCGGCAGGGCTGGCAGTTCGTGATGGAGAAAATCTGGCTCAGGTCGTTAAAGCAAAAGGCCGTTTGTCAAATCTGATGGAAAAAACGGATAACGGTAATGCGCTGAAAGGAACCTGCGGTATTGGTCATACTCGTTGGGCTACTCATGGAGAACCGAGCCAGACAAATGCACATCCTCATGTTTCTGGTAATTGCACTCGCTCTGGCTCTGGTGCAGTAGAATCTGAAGTTGTCGGTGTACATAATGGTATTATTGAGAACTATACAGAACTGAAGGAAAAACTGCTAAAGCATGGTTATACTTTTTATAGCCAGACAGATACAGAAGTGGTTATCAAACTGGTAGACTACTATTATAAGAAGTATGGTCTTGGCCCTATTGATGCCATTGCAAAAACAATGGTTCGTGTCCGTGGTTCGTATGCTCTGGAGTTAATGTTCCGTGACTATCCGGGTGAGATTTGGGTGGCACGTAAGGACAGCCCAATGATTATTGGTATTGCGGATGGTGAAACCTATGTGGCCTCGGATGTTCCGGCAATATTGAAATACACCCGTAATGTGTATTATATCGGCAACCTTGAATTTGCAAAGTTGACTCCGGGCGAGGCGCATTTCTATGACCTGAACGGCGATGAAATCGAAAAGCAGACCACCGAGATCAAATGGGATGCAGAAGCAGCTGAAAAGGGCGGCTTTGAACATTTCATGATGAAAGAAATCCATGAGCAGCCGAAAGCTGTCCAAGATACCCTGAATTCTGTGATCAAAGATGGAGCTATCGACCTGTCCAGTGTGGAAATCACCGAAGAGGAGATTAAGAACTTTGAGCAGATTTATATTGTTGCCTGCGGTTCTGCATGGCATGTTGGTATGGCTGCTCAGTATGTGCTGGAAGATATGGCAGATGTTCCAGTGCGTGTGGAACTTGCATCGGAGTTCCGCTATCGTAAGATGCCACTTAATCAGAAGGCACTGGTGATCGTTGTCAGCCAGTCTGGTGAGACAGCAGATACACTGGCAGCACTGCGTCTGGCAAAAGAGAAGGGCATTACCACGATGGCAATCGTTAATGTGGTAGGCAGCAGCATTGCCCGTGAAGCAGACAAGGTGTTTTATACACTTGCTGGCCCTGAAATTTCTGTTGCTACGACCAAGGCATACAGCGCACAGCTTGCGGCCATATACTCCTTGGCTGTTCAGTTCGCAAAGGTAAGAGGAAAAATCACGGAGGAGCAGTACAGCTACTATATTTCTGAACTTCTGACTCTCCCGAAAAAGATGCAGAAGGCTTTGGAAGACAAAGAGCGCATCCAGTGGTTCGCAGCAAAGTATGCCAATGCACACGATGTGTTCTTTGTGGGCCGTGGCGTTGACTATGCAGTCTGCTTGGAAGGCAGCCTGAAACTGAAAGAGATCAGCTACATCCATTCCGAAGCATATGCAGCAGGTGAGCTGAAACATGGAACGATCAGTCTGATCGAACAGGGAACACTGGTTATTGGTGTGCTGACCCAGAGTAAGTTGTATGAGAAAACAGTAAGCAATATGGTGGAATGCAAGAGCCGTGGTGCTTACCTGATGGGTCTGACGACCTACGGCAACTATGAGATCGAAGATCAGGTAAACTTCACGGTCTATGTTCCGAAAGTAGACGAGCACTTTGTTGGCAGTTTGGCGGTGATTCCTCTGCAACTGATGGGCTATTATGTCTCTGTTGCAAAGGGACTGGATGTTGATAAACCGCGAAACCTTGCAAAAAGTGTGACTGTGGAATAATGATTATGGAAGACAAGGAAACAACCTATAAAGACAATGAAGTTAACGAAACATATCAAAAAATGCTTACAACATTGCAGAGGTACTGCAAAGAAAAAAAGATGACAGTATATGCGTTAGCAAAAGCCACAGGGCTTTCGACATCGAGTCTAAGCAATTTACTTAAAGGAAATACGAAACCGTATGTTTATACATTGCTGTTGATATGTGAAGCTCTTTCAATTTCAATAACTGATTTGTTTATCGCAAAAACAGAACTACTAGAGGATGAAGAAAAAATAATCATTTGCTATCGTAAAATGTCCAATAAAAAGAAACAAATGCTGTCATTTTACATGGAAATGCTTGAACAATATAAAGAAAAAGTATAGCATATGCACTTATTTAGAGATAAATATTTCGCTATAACGAAAGGTTACTGCGCGAAGGTTATGATATAATTTATATATAGAGAAGTTAATAAGTCTGTCTGTATCCTGACGAGAACTCATATGATCAAGGTGGCATTTGTGAGTTTAAAATAGGAAATACTCATGAAGAAATGGCTCTGCTAGCTTGATTTACGTAGCTGTACGAAAATTAAGATTGCAGGGCTTTTTTAGTGAGAAGCATACTAGTGAAAACAATAGAGGGTGAAATAGTAGGATGGAAAAAATCAAAAAGTCCATGAGAGCGCTGTTGGACGTGATTTTTGAGGTACTCTATATTGCAGTTATGATTTTGGCAATACTGGATATTTTTGGATTGTTTGTATTTGTGCAAAGTGATGGGTGGATGAAAATACTGGTTCTTATATTTACAACGGTGGGATTAGTTACAATTTCAGATAAAAAACGATTAGAGGAAAATATAGAACCGGAATTGACAAGAATATCAGACGTACAAAATAGTGAAATCGGAAGTGTGAAGAAAATAGAAGACAATACAAATGTTACACTTGAAAAATTGGATGATACAAAGCAAATTAAATACTTTAAAGATAAGACGCAGTTTTATTTGTATTTAACGCAGATTCTGTTGAAAATGCCGAGTGGAGTAAAGATAGATGTCACAAGCTTTGAAAAAAATTATAACATCTCATATGAAATAGGAGAAAATCGTCATATAGAATCTTTTATGAAGACATGGAATGAACGTGTTCAAAATGGACAATTTGTAGTGCGACAACTTGTACATATAACGTCAGAGCAAGATTATTGTGAGTTGTGTGAACGCGTTGGAAAATTTAAAAGCAATTATAACTTTACTGTAAGTGCTATGGTCGGACTTCCAATCGCGCCTTTTATGGACTATATGATAGTGAATCAAGAGTATGTTTTTATTGGATTTTCTGATGATATGTCTTCACCGTGCAATTTTAGTTGGGGAATGGTTATAAAAGGGAAAGAAATTGCACAGAGATTACAAAGCCATTTTAATATATATTGGAGTAGTCAATTTTCTCTGTTAATAAAAGATAAAGATGAAGTAAAACAAAGAAATCTAAAGAAGATTGAACGATATGTATATGACATAGACCATAATATGAATCTGATAAAATACCAGGGGCTTACATTGGAAATCTGTCATGTGAATGAAAAAAATAGAAGTGTAGTGCCACTTTTGGAAAATCTAAATGGATTTTATCGAAATTGCTGCTGTGATATATTGCAAAATGAGATAGAAAGAAAAATCGATGAAACAAGTGAATTTGTGAAAAAAAGAACACAAGAATACATAAGGTTTGATAGAGATAAGGCAACCGAACTGATTGCAAAAATGATGATGGATTCAAAGAAAAAAATATGTGCAGTTAGTCTTGATATTGATGATAATGATTTTTGGATAAATAGCGAAGGCGAAGAGGTGTTTAGAGCAAATATTGACGCAATAAAAAAGCAAAAAGTCATGATTGAAAGAGTTTTTGTATGTACTAAAGCAAAAAGAGAAATCTTAAAAGAAGCGATTGATGAGCAATGTAAAGCTGGAATTGGCGTTACATATACAGAGTACAAAAAAGGAATGGGTGGTACGTATGAGGATTTTATGATAGTAGATAATCAGGCACTTTTAATATTTGAAAAAAATTGCGTACGAGTATCAATGAATCGAGCCCATATTGAACAGTACAACAAAAAATATTTGAAGATAAAAAATATGGGAACGGTATTATAAACAACACTAATAAGGAGGAAAGGTTATGCTGGTTAATACATTAGACATTATGGCCTCGGATGGAACGAAAATGAAGGCATTATTGTATGGAAATAAGGGAAAACGTATAGTCATCCATGTTCATGGAATGGCTGGGAACTTTTATGAAAACACATTTATTGAACCAATCGCATTAAAATGTGAAGAAAGCAATATTGATTTTCTTTGCTTTAATAATCGAGGACATGATTATATTGCCGATTGTGAAAAAAAGTCTGAAGATGGAGTGGAGTATTTTAGCGCAGGAGCTGCATATGAAGACTTTGTTGAGTGCGTATATGATATTGAAGGCGTTGTTCACTGGGCACTTGAAAATGGGTATGAGAGTATAGTCTTACAAGGGCATAGTTCTGGTGCAAATAAGATAGTTTATGCGTATAATAAGATGAAATTGTCCTTGGAAGAAAAAGAAAAAATTAGGGGAGTGATCTTAATTTCTCCGTGTGATGATATTGGCATCTATGAGGAAGAAATAGATTCGGAAAAAAGACATGATTCAATGAAAATGGCAGAGGAGAAAATTGCAAATAAGAATGAAATGGAATTGATGCCGATAGGAACTTTTTTTGACTATTTATTGTCGGCGAAAACATTTTTTGAAAATTTCAAGGATGGCTCCCCGTTAGATATGTTCCCATACCGTAAAGGAAGTTTGATTGATTGTGATTTGAAAAATATACAAACACCAATGCTGCTGTTATTTGGGGACAACGGTGATTTTGTTTTGCAAGATATGGAAGAAATTAAAAAAATGTATAGTGAAGTATTAGGAAATGGTTTTGAATTAAGAGTAGTTCATGGGGCAAATCATGGATATAAGGATTGTGAGGCACAGCTTGCGGGAATGATTGCTGACTGGATGGGGAAAATGGATTTATGAACAGTTTTGACGAAAAGGTGTTATATGCACTAAAAAGGGAAGACTATCCAGATTCAGCATATGTATATGATTTGAAAATAGTTGAACGAAATTGCTCGAATGTTCAAAAAACATTTGAAAAATTCAATGTGCTGTATTCGATGAAAGCGAATCCTAATATTAGTATACTCCAGACAATAAAAAGAATGGGAATTGGGATCGATGCGGCATCTAAAGAAGAAGTTGATATTGCATATAAATGTGGATTTATAACACAACAGATTTTTTATTCATCGCCAGGTAAATCGGAAAAAGATATAACTGAAAGTATAGACAGATGTATTATAATTGCAGATTCTATTGGTGAGGTCGAACGAATATGTGAAATCGCAAAAGAGCGTAAAACTGAGTTAGATATCGGTATCCGTATTAATGTAGAAAATGCAGACATAAAGAATAATGCGTTTGAAATTATGAGCGGAATTCCAACAAAATTCGGTATTCGATTAGAACAACTTATAAAGGTCATAGAAATATGCTCAACCTGTATGGTTAATATTGTAGGAATACATGTTTATTTTGGAAGCCAGATATTGTCTGAGAATGTTATCAAACAAAATTTTTATCAAATTCTTGAGTGCGCGAGAAAAACGTTAAAAATACTGGATTTAAAGTTTGTAAATATCGGAGGAGGATTTGGCATTCCATATAAAAATGAAGAACCATTGGATTTGATGGAAATTATTGACAATAAAATTTCAGAAGGAGCCGATGAACTTTCAAAAAAAGGTGTTATTTGTAATCTGGAGTTGGGAAGATATTTAGTAGCCAATGCGGGAGTCTTTGTTTCCAGAGTTAATGATATAAAAGATGATGGAAATACAAAGTATATTGTGCTCTCGGCAGGAATGAATGGCTTTTTTAGACCAATATTTACTAGTGAGTTTCATATGTTGAGAAAATTAGGGCTAGTAAGTGGAGAGAGAGAGAAGGTTACTGTTGTAGGTAATTTGTGCACACCGTTAGATCAATATTACAAAGACTATCTAATGGAACGGTTAGAAGTAGGTGATATGGTAATATTTGAAAATGCAGGCGCATATGGGTACTCAATGAGTATGCTGAAATTTTGTAGTCATAGTGAGCCACGTGAAATAATTATTTAATTAAGGGGTTTAAAATGGATAGTTTGAAAGAACTAAGAGCTATTTCATTAGAGAAAACAAAGCCGGATGAACGTAAGATCACTGGGATTTGGGCGACAGATTGTCTTTATAATCCAGTAGGAAATGGGAGAGTCTTTCAATACAAGTTTATAGTTGTGCAAACACTATATGGACAAGGATGCGCATATAGCACGCATACGAATTATAGTGCAGAAGAACTGAAATGTCTGATAGGAAGGGATTGCCTGTCGAAATTTATTACGGATGTTGCAGTGCAAGTTGCATGTTTGGATTCCCTTGCTAATTGTATAGAAATCAAAAATCCATCAGAAACGATTGAACTGGAAGGAAAATCGGAAGATAAATTACATGAAAGAAGTACGTTGATTGTCAATGAGGCAAAAAAACTCTTGGGAAACTTGGAATCGAAAAAAGTTGTGAATGTTGGAGTTGTAGGAGATATTATAAGGGCATTTCTTGAAGAAAAAACTTCTGTCATAGGAACCGATTTTGATCCGAATATTACAGGAAAGAAATTATTCGGAAAAGCCGATATATATACAGGAGAAGAAACGATTCAGCGTTTAAAAGAAGCTGATTTGGCTGTTGTTACAGGAATGACACTGACGACCAAAAGTATAGATGATATTATTCGCGTATGTGAAGAATATAAAACAAAATTGATCGTTTTTGCGGAGACAGGAGCAAATATGGGACAATTCTATGTGAATCATGGAGTTGATATTTACATTGGGGAACAGTATCCTTTTTATATTTATGATGGGAAAAGTAGCGTTAAAATTACAAGAAAGAGCCCTCGCTGAAAAACCATCGATAAGGAATTGTTAAACTGGAAGCAAAGAAAAGGCAGACGCTAAAGCTGCAGAAGAAGCAAAAAAGGCAGAAGCAGAATCTGTTCTGAAAAAACTGCTTGCCGAAGGCATGAGTGCCGATGAAATCCTCGCAAAACTGAAATAACACGAAAAACCCGTGATGGACAGGCATAACGCGCCGTTCATTACGGGTTTTAGGGTTATAAGAACATAAGTTTATCCAGCGGTAACATCAAACTGAAAATATGCCGGAAGGTTGAACTTTTTGATAAACGCATGGTGCTGGGCGTGATAGTGCCGTAGATCGTATCCCAAATGATGCAGTTCCAGCAGCTTCACCAGCACCAGATTGAGGTGAATCCGTTTCGCTGCGGAAATCTGTGCCGCGTCCAGCCCGCGCTTCGTCATTTGATAGACTTCATCACTGTCCAGCATCAGGTGGGATGTGAAAGCGTTATGCTCGTAAAGAAGGATGTGCTTGTCCTTAATGGTCAGAAACTTGTTCAGGGTATGCAAGTCCATAAGCAGCTGATGCTCCAGATAATGCCCCAGCGCATAGCCGCACACCATCTGCTTCGTCTGTTTGTCCAGCTGGCGATTGATAAGAATCAACGGCTTATCAAAATAGAGTGAAAGTAAACCCAACATATCTTTAATGCGAGATGTTTCACTGATGTCCAGACTGCAACTGCGCGCAATCTGTTTGATGTTGCGAGTCCCGCATTTTGGACAAGTTCGTTGGCGGCTTGGTGAATAAATGCAGAATCCATAATGTGATCTCCTTCCGGGGATAGCATAGTGAATAGAACAGTGGTTCACAGGTTCATTATTCGTTCCTTTTCTCGTTTTTGTTCTCGGTACTTAAAATAGGCTTTGTGCATTTCATACATGATGCCGTCCATATCCTGCGGGGTCAACTCTCCGCTGGCAAATAGCTCAGTAAGCTCAAATGCGAGATGCTGGGCTTCTATTTTGCCCTTTTTTCCGTAGGCTTCGGCGGCACGTTCGATAAATAAAGACTGATCCGGCTGTAAATAGGTCAGAGGTACATGGAATATATCGGCCATCTTTTCAAGCATTTCAATACTGCGAGGGTAGCGGCCATCCCGCTCCCATCCGATGATCGTTCTTTTGTTGATACCCAGACATTGTGCCAATTCGTCCTGTGTTAAAGAATGCTTCTTTCGTAGATCGCGAACTTTCTCTCCAAATTTCATGTTTGCAACCTTTCTATGGCGTAGTTATCGTGCTGTAACAATGTACAAAGGAATTTGCAAATATTCAATCTGAAAGATGCAACGAATTTTCACATTTTCCTCTTGACACGGCGGCACGACTTGCTTATAATATATGCTATATTCTATCATCTTTTGGATTATTATACCGTAAAAATCGTAAATATGCAAGCCGAAAAAGGTGAAAAAAGAGCGGAAGTTCAAAAGGTGAATTGAATAGAAAAAAGAAACTCAAACCAACACAAAGGAGGCCGTAAGAAGATGAGCAACGGAGAACATGAAATCCGCACCCCAAAGGGGCTGCGGATCGGGAATCGCAGTGTCGTTGATGGAAAGAATATGCTTCAGATCAAGCGTGGTGGCTGTGAAGATTATATTTCTGCTGAATCTCTGGTGGAGTGTATTCACGGCCTTCCCGTGAAGAGTATCGAATTTTTTACAGCAGAGAACCAACGGAAAGAAGCCTGAAGCAGAGTGCTTCATCGGACACTGAAATTGCAGAGGTGGAATCTTAGGCGGCACCTGGTTAGCCGACCAGCTCCATCAGACGTTCTTTTGGGTCTACAATATAATATCTGTTTGTTAGAGCGATACCGTAGCAATATGTGATATAGGCCGGAACAGAATGAGCGAATGCAGTGCAGTAGTGCGCCTGCAAGTAGTTCATCCTGTTCCGGCTTTTTTTATTTTTCAAAATTTTTTGAAAAACTGTATTCCAAAATCGCTTTGCGGATTCCTATTAGTATAGGGACTTCCCAACAAATAGAAAGCAGCAAGAGGAATCTTAGATTCCCGTTCAAAAAAAAACGGGTGAATCTGAGACGATTTTTGCTGCTTTTTTCAGTTCACCCGGAGCCGAACGGCAGAAAGGTGGACAAAATGCTTACATTGAAAAAGGTCAAGGAACTGGTAGAAGCACCTTCCCATGCAAAGCGCACTCCTTCTCCCAAGATGCTTTTCGAGGAAGGTATCGTGCTGCTTCGCAGGGAATTTGATCAGGGCAGTCATCTAACGGTCTACAACAGCGGTTATGTTTTGTTTTCTGCAGGGAAGCGAAACACCGTGTTCCATATCCATGACTGCTGTGGAGACTATGCCTACGATGCAGCAGAGGGTAAGGGCGATGTAATCAAGGAAGAGTATTTTGAAAACTGCGAGTGGCATATCCGTGCTTTGTTTGAGGGTGAGCGGAAGATGGAAGATAATCAGGCAAAGTGCGAGGGTGCAGGGCGAAGCAATGTGTGCGTTTCCTACCACGCATTATCGGAGGACTGGAGTGAGATTGCTGACCGCACGATCAATATGTTGGAAAAGATTATTGAGAATGAAGCTGTTCATGCGATGCTGGCTGTTCTGACAGATAAACAGCGTGACCTCATCCATCAGCAGTTTGTTCTTGGAAAGACCCATCAGGAAATTGCAGACGATATGGGAATATCGCGTGGGTCGGTAACAAGAGCGGTAAATCAGGCTCTTGAACGGATTCGCCGGAAATTTGATTTTGAAGCACATTATGAATTGGCAGCGGGAGGTTTGACATGAGAGGGGAACGTCAAATGAACAAGAACTCACAGCGGTTAGAGGATGGTGCAAGCGGTTCTCCTTATGTAAATAGCTGTGGCGAGTATACCATCGAGGTCGAATTTGCTGGTAGCAGTTCTCTGGAAAGCTGCATTGCAGCCTATCTCAATGAAAAATATCGAATCACATAAAAACAAAACTTTCGATTTTGCGTCAAAAACCGATAACCTGGAGAAAAAATCAAAAATTTCTAAAATTTTTTTTGAAAATTGTATTCCAAAAAGGCCCTGCGGATTCCTATTAGTGTAAGGGGTACACAAAAGAAACCTCTCACAAAAGCTCTTTGACAACTGAATAAGCCATCCCAGAGAGATACTTCTGGCACTGAATGTGCATTCTGCGCGTCTTACCAGAAAATACGCCGCTGAAATATGGGGCAGGAACGGGCTGGGGCAGAATGGCAAAGCTCAAATAACAGCAGATACACTGCGGTGGAGCAAGGAAACGTGTTCCACCGTAGGAATGTACTGTTATTTCCAATAGTGCAAATCCAATCCGACAGGGGGTGATGAATTTACATGGAGTACCCGTATTTCAAAGGTCTGGAAGCAGACCGATACAGCTTTTACCGTGTGCCGAAAGCACTGGTCAAGGCTGATCTGTTCCAGAAGATGTCCGGGGACGCTAAGCTGCTGTATGCTGTGCTGCTGGATCGTATGAGCCTTTCCATTAAGAACGGCTGGCAGGACAAGCACGGCAACGCCTACATTATCTGCACGATAGAGGAAGTCATGGACTCTATTCATTGTGCCAGACAGAAAGCCGTCCGGCTACTGGATGAACTGGAACAGGAATTTCGGCTTATCGAGCGACGCAGGCAGGGACTTGGCAAACCCAATCTGCTGTATGTGAAAGACCTTTATGCGGGGCTTTCGCAATCAAACTACTGGAAGTATGAAAATCATACTTCCGGTGGTATGAAAAACGAACTTCCGGGAGTTCCAAAATCAAACGGAAGTAATACTGAGAAGATAAATAAGACAGATAATAGTGAGACTGATCTTATCTATCCGGCTGAATTGCAGGAAGAAGAACAGTACCGCCGCTATTTCAAGAAAGCTCTGGAACTGGAAATTCTGGAACAGGGCTATCCGGCAGATAAAGCAGTCCTGTATGAGATTCTGGAACTGCTGGTGGAAACCGTCACCAGCAGAAAGAAGTTCCTGCGCATTTGCGGGGAGGATAAGCCGAAGGAGGTGGTGAAAAGCCGCCTGATGAAGCTGGATTCCTCGCATATCCAGTACATATTGGAGTGCTTAAAAGAAAACAGCACTCAGATTCGGAACATCAAGCAATACCTGCTGGCAACACTCTATAACGCACCGGTGACTGTGGACAGCTATTATTCCGCACAGGTTCGGCATGAATTTGGGTGGGGCGGCAGAGTAGATAAAAACTAGGAGGACAACCCCATGAACATCGTATTCATGAGTATGGACACGCTGCCCTCTACGCTGTGGGCGCGTGATCTGTATGACCAGATGCACATTCGCAGCGACTTTCGCAAGTGGTTCCCGCGTATGTGCCAGTATGGTTTCATCGAGGGCCGCGACTACGAGTATATGCCCCGTGTCCGGCTGCAGGATGAGGGCGGGCGCACGGTCCAGCGGTATGTGAAAGACTACCGCATCACGCAGGACATGGCAAAGAAGCTCTGCAAGCTGCACCATACGGCAGTCGGTGCGGCGTACCATCCACAGCCGTTTGACTGGGATGCGCTGCTGGGCCTGCTGCATAAGAAGCCGCCGCGCCGGAGCAGCTACGAAGCGCAGTTGAGCGATTCCGATTCGCTGGTTACGACTACGCAGATCGCCAAAGAGTACGGCTGCGGAGCAAAGGTGTTCAATCGGCTGCTGCATCTGCACGGCATCCAGTACCGGGCCAACGGCCAGTGGGTGCTGTACTCGGAACACCACGGTAAGGGCTATACGTCCAGCCTGACGTTCCGGCTCCAACGCAGCGATGGTTCCGAGGTGGAAAAGCTGCACACGGCATGGACGCAGAAAGGCCGGAAGTTCCTTTATCATACGTTGAAGCGGCGCGGTGTGCTGCCGCTGGCTGAACAGGGAGGTTAAGCCTATGAATTTTACCGATAATCCGTTTGAACGCATGATGCGCCAGCGTCCGGGGACGGACAGCGGCCATCCCTGCAAGCATTGCCGCCACAAATGGGAGTGCGGCTATCTGCTGCACCAGTGCCGTAAGAAGTTCCGTTCGGTGCTGGGGGATACCGCGCCGCCTGCAGCCGGGGCAGTCCGCCCCTGATGCAGCGGCGATAGATGGGAGGTGAGCAACCGTGCAGGAAGAAGTCAACGAGAAAACCATCTCACTGTGCATCAAAGGAGGAAAAATCACTGCACAGATTTTGAAAGCAGCCCTGATAAAGCTGCTGGCAGAGATGGACAAGAAGAAAAAGCAGCAGGAGAAAGGAAAAGGTCAATGTAAGAGAACAGGTAAGCAGAGCATCAAGAGCCTGCAAAAGAGCGGCGCGCAGATCACGAACATCGTTGTCACGGACAATAACATCAAGTCCTTTGACCGGGTAGCCCGGAAATATGGTATTGATTACAGTCTGAAAAAGGTGGAACAGGAGGGGAAAAGCGAATATCTGGTCTTTTTTAAGGCCAAGGATGTGGATGTTATGACCGCCGCCTTTAAGGAATACACCAGTGAAACGCTGAAAAAGCAGAAACGCGAATCGGTGCGTCAGAAGCTGGAAAAGGTGAAAGAGGAGCTTTCCAATCACCGTCAGCTCAAGAAAGAAAAGAAGAGGGAGCAGGAGCCGATACGATGAAGAATCTGAAAACACCTGCCCGCCTGCCGCGCAAAGCACCGTCCAATCAGACGGGCGGCACGGCATGGGACAAAAAGCTGGTTGCAGAGATAAGCCGGATGGCGCAGGCAGCAGATATGAAAAAGCTGATCCTGCTGAATTTTCCGTACATCATCGCCTTTTACATGGTGGAGAAAGCTGCATGGCTCTACCGTCATTGCAATGGCGATTCTGTGGTGGACAGGCTGATGGTTCTTTTTATGAACTTTGGCCTGGCCTACAAAAGTGTCTTGCCCAGCTTTCACCCGTTTGACCTGATGGTGGGGCTGGTCGGCGCAGCTGCGCTGAAAGCAGTGATCTACTTCAAAGGGAAGAACGCGAAGAAGTATCGGCAAGGCGAGGAATATGGCTCTGCCCGGTGGGGCAACCAGAAGGACATCGAACCTTTTATTGACCCGGTATTCGAGAACAACGTCATCCTCACACAGACCGAACGGCTGATGATGAGTGGTAGACCAAAGCATCCGAAGTATGCTCGGAACAAAAACGTCATTGTGATCGGCGGCAGCGGCAGCGGTAAGACCCGGTTTTACGTCAAGCCGAACCTCATGCAGATGCCCGAAAAGGTCAGCTATGTCCTGACCGATCCCAAGGGTACGATCATTATCGAGTGTGGAAAGATGCTCTCGGATGCCGGGTATAAGATCAAAGTCCTGAACACCATCAACTTCAAAAAATCAATGCGGTACAATCCGTTCCATTACATCCGCAGTGAGAAAGATATTCTGAAACTGGTCAATACAATTATCGCCAACACAAAGGGGGATGGCGAGAAGTCTGGCGAAGATTTCTGGATCAAAGCGGAACGGCTACTCTACTGTGCATTGATTGGCTACATCTGGTATGAAGCCCCGGAGGAGGAGCAGAACTTCTCCACGCTGTTGGAGTTTATCAATGCCAGCGAAGCCCGCGAGGATGATGAAACCTTCAAAAATGCCGTAGATGAGCTTTTTGAGGAACTGGAACAGAAGAAGCCGGAGCATTTTGCAGTCCGGCAGTATAAGAAATACAAGCTGGCTGCCGGCAAGACCGCTAAGTCGATTCTTATTTCCTGTGGTGCCAGGTTAGCCCCATTTGACATTGCGGAGCTGCGTGACCTGATGGCCTACGATGAAATGGAACTGGATTTGCTGGGAGATCGCCGCACAGCCTTGTTCGTTATCATCTCCGACACGGACGATACGTTCAATTTCGTGGTGTCTATCATGTACACCCAGCTTTTCAATCTGCTTTGTGACCGTGCAGACGATCAATGCGGAGGTCAGCTAAAGTATCATGTGCGACTGCTGCTCGATGAGTTTGCGAACATCGGCTTGATTCCGAAGTTTGATAAACTAATCGCTACCATCCGCAGCCGCGAGATTTCTGCTTCCATCATCCTGCAATCGCAGAGCCAGTTGAAAACCATCTACAAGGATGCCGCAGAAACCATTATCGGTAACTGTGACACCATGCTTTTCCTCGGTGGTAAGGAAAGCTCGACCCTCAAAGAGATTTCTGAAACCTTGGGGAAAGAAACCATCGACCTATATAACACTTCCGACACGCGCGGTCAAAGCCCATCATTTGGTACAACCTACCAAAAGACTGGCAAGGAACTTATGAGCCGGGACGAACTTTCTGTCATGGATGGCAGCAAGTGTATCCTGCAGCTGCGCGGTGTCCGGCCATTCCTCAGCGACAAATTCGACATTACCAAGCATAAGCGGTACAAAGAACTGTCGGACTTTGATAAGAAGAACGCTTTCGATGTGGAACGCTACCTGAAGCATGAACTCAGGCTGCGGATGGATGAAGAATTTGATTACTACGAGGTGGATGTGTCCGAAGAAAGCACAGCATAGGAAGAAGGTCATTATCCGAAGTAAATTCATCCGCCCGCCTGTCCGGGCAGACCCCATGACAGCAACCTCGTCCGACTGATCTCTACATTTTTTGCGATTTCAAAAGGCTGATTTTTATGAAAATGAAAGGAGAAGCCAGCATTGCAGGAAGCAGGCAGTACCGAAGATGTGCCAGCCTGTTTTTCTTTTGGAATCGTACTTTTTATCAATGCTGCAATCTGGCGAAAAACGACTATGGAATTCTTCAATCAGGCTATTACCGTTCTGCAGACTCTCGTTGTTGCCATCGGCGCGGGCCTTGGCGTTTGGGGTGTTGTGAACCTCATGGAGGGTTACGGCAACGACAACCCTGGCGCAAAGTCGCAGGGCATGAAGCAGCTCATGTCCGGCGGCGGTGTCATCCTCATCGGCACCCAGCTGATCCCGCTGCTCTCTGGTCTGTTCGGCTAATCAACAAGCGATAGGAGGAAAACCCGCCATTGTTCGATAATATTTTCGCAGCAATCGAAAAATGGATGAGGGAACTTCTTTCCGGCATGGTGGAGTCCAACCTGAGTACGATGTTCACAGCGGTCAACCAACAGACCAGTGAAATCGCTGCTCAGGTCGGGCAGACACCGCAAGGGTGGAACAGCAGCATTTTCAGCATGATCCGTAACATTTCGGATTCGGTGGTGATCCCCATTGCAGGAATCATCATTACGCTGATCCTCTGCTATGAACTAATCTCGATGCTGACGGAACGGAACAATCTGCACGATGTAGACACATGGATGTTCTTCAAGTATTTCGTGAAGATGTGGATCGCGGTCTATCTCGTCAGCCATACGTTCGATATTGCAATGGCGGTATTTGACATTGGACAGTCGGTGGTAAATTCTTCCTCCGGCATTATCCGTGGCAATACCGCCATTGATATTAGTTCCCTTTCCATGCAGATGCAGGCGGCAATGGCAACAATGGCGATTGGCGAACTGGTGACGCTGGCATTGGAAACCCTTGTTGTAAGCTGGTGTCTGAAAATTCTGTCGGTGGTTATCACGGTGATTATGTACGGCAGAATGATAGAAATATACCTCTACACTTCGCTTGCTCCGATTCCATTTGCAACCATGAGTAACCGTGAATGGGGTCATGTGGGGACGAATTATTTCCGAGGGCTGTTCGCGCTGGCATTTCAGGCGTTCCTGATGATGGTTTGCGTGGCAATCTATGCAGCCCTCATCGGCAGCATCCGGGTATCTTCGGATATTCACTCGGCTCTGTTCGGCACGATGGCCTACACGGTGATTCTTTGCTTCTCGCTGCTCAAAACGGGAAGTCTGTCCAAACAGATCTTCGGCAGTCACTAAATCCGGGAAAATCCAATGAAAGGAAAAGACAGCAGACAACGCCGTTTCCCGGCGGCAGTCTGGCTGTTCTGGTAATCCATGGCCTATGTAACGATTCCCAAAGACCTTTCCAAAGTGAAGAACAAGGTCTTTCTGAACCTGACGAAACGCCAGCTAGTGTGTATGGGTTTCGCGGCGGGCATCGGCGTTCCGTTCTATTTTCTTATGCGCGACACGCTGGGAACCAGCAATGCAGCGGCAGGCATGGTGCTTCTGATGCTGCCGGAATTTTTCTTTGCTCTGTACGAGAAAAACGGGATGCACCTTGAAACCATCCTGACGAATTTCATCAGCGTCCGATTCAAACGCCCTGCGGTACGCCGCTATGAGGTTGAAAACCTGTATGACAGGGAACTGGAAACCGCAGCACCGATCCAGAAGAAAGGAGGCATCCTTGGTAAAAAGTGAACCGAAGAAGAAACCGCAGCCGGGCGGCTTCTTCCAGAAGTTCTTTCGTAAACCCGAAAAGAACCAGAAGGAACAGCGGTTGACCGTGCAGCGTTCCATTCCGTATCTGGAAATGGGGCGCGACGGTATCTGCCGGGTGGAGGAACATCTGTATTCCAAAACCGTCCGATTCTACGACATTAACTACCAGCTAGCGCAGAATGAGGACAAGAACACTATCTTTGAAAGCTGGTGCGATTTCCTCAACTATTTCGATGCCAGCATCCGCTTTCAGCTTTCGTTCATCAACCACAAAAGCGATATGAGCGAATACAACAAGGTTATCCAGATCGAGCCGCAGCATGACCAGTTCGATGATGTGCGTATGGAATATGCGCAGATGTTGAAACAACAGCTTGCCAAAGGCAACAACGGTCTGGTTCGGACGAAGTACATCACGTTCAGCATCGAAGCAAAGAGCGTCCGGGAGGCAAAGCCACGGCTGGAGCGCATTGAAACCGATATTCTCAATAATTTCAAGGTACTGGGCGTGAAAGCCTACCCGCTGAACGGCGTGGAACGGCTTCAGATCATGTACGAAACCTTTCATCAGGAGGAACAGCAGAAGTTCGATTTCAGCTATGACCGCATCCTGCAGAGCGGCATGACGACCAAAGACTTCATTGCCCCGACCAGTTTCCTGTTCAAGAGCGGCAAGGATTTTATGATGGGTGACACCTATGGTGCTGCATCCTATCTGAACATCCTTGCCCCGGAACTGACGGATAAGGTGCTGGCCGAATTTCTGGACATGGACAAAAATCTGGTGGTCAGCATTCATGTGCAGTCGGTAGATCAGCTGAAAGCTATCAAACTTATCAAAGGCAAAATTACCGACCTGGACCGTATGAAAATCGAGGAGCAGAAGAAAGCTGTGAGGTCTGGTTATGATATGGAAATTATTCCGAGCGACCTTGCAACTTATGGCGGTGAGGCCAAGAAGATTCTGGATGATCTGCAGAGCCGCAATGAGCGTATGTTCCTTGTTACGGTGCTTTTCCTCAATACGGCCAAGACCAAGCAGGAATTGGATAGTGCTGTGTTTCAGACTGCTGGCATCGCTCAGAAGTTCAACTGCACTCTGAACCGTCTGGATTATTTGCAGGAGCAGGGCCTTATGAGCAGCCTGCCGCTGGCAAATAACCTCGTTCCCATCAAGCGCGCACTGACCACCACTTCCACCGCCATCTTTGTGCCGTTCACCACGCAGGAGCTTTTTATGGAGGGCGATTCCCTTTATTACGGTCTGAACGCAGTGTCCAACAACATGATTATGGCAGATCGGAAGCATCTGAAAAACCCAAATGGCCTGATCCTCGGCACACCGGGAAGCGGTAAGTCGTTCAGTGCAAAGCGTGAGATCACCAACGTGTTCTTTACCACAACGGACGATATTATCGTCGCAGACCCGGAGGGCGAGTATTATCCGCTGGTGGAAGCACTGGGCGGACAGGTCATTCATATCTCATCTACTAGCCGGGACTACATCAACCCGATGGACATCAATCTGAACTATGCGGACGATGATAACCCGTTGGGCATGAAATCGGACTTTATTCTTTCCCTGTGCGAACTGATTATGGGCGCACGGGACGGCATGGAGCCGGAAGAAAAGTCGGTCATTGACCGCTGCCTGCCGCTGGTATACCAGAAGTATCTGAACAATCCGAAGCCGGAGAATATGCCGACGCTCGGTGATCTGTACGACTGCCTGCGGGAGCAGAAGGAACGGCAGGCGCAGCGTATCGCCACGGCACTGGAAATCTACGTCAATGGTTCGCTGCGTGTGTTCAACCATCAGACGAATGTGGAACTGGATAACCGCATTATCTGTTTCGATATTAAAGAGTTGGGCAAGCAGCTTAAAAAGCTGGGTATGCTTATCGTCCAGGATCAGGTCTGGAACCGTGTTACCATCAACCGCAACAGCAAAAAGAATACCCGGTACTATATAGACGAGTTCCACCTCCTGCTGAAAGAGGAACAGACCGCTGCATACAGCGTCGAAATCTGGAAGCGGTTCCGAAAATGGGGCGGCGTACCCACAGGCATCACCCAGAACATCAAGGATTTGCTCGCAAGCCGGGAAATCGAAAACATCTTCGAGAACAGCGATTTCATTTATATGCTCAACCAGGCATCCGGCGACCGACAGATCCTTGCAAAGCAGCTGAATATTTCACCGTTCCAGCTGTCGTATGTGACGAACAGCAACGAGGGCGAGGGGCTGCTGTTCTACGGCAATACGATTATCCCGTTCAAGGATAAGTTCGACACTTCGCTGAAACTGTACAGTCTGATGACAACGAAGCCCAATGAAATGGGAAAATATAAGGAGAAAAAAGAAGCATGAACACACCGAACATTTTTGACCGACTGAGCCGTAAGATTCATCATCACTCTGACATGGAGCCGCACGAAAGTGATTCCGGCCCGCCTTTCGATGAGGTGGAGCCGCTCAACTTCCACGATGAAGAATCGGTGGTGCATACGGTGCTGGAAGACTTTTACGCCGTTGGCACACTGGCCGATGAACTGACTGACGGCTTTCACATGGAAGCCCACGGGTATCTTGACCGTGAGGAAGTGAATGCCCGTCTGATCGCCTTTGCTCGGAAGCTGGAGCAGGTGCTTGATAAGTGGGAAACCCACGCAGCCTTGATCGCATGACGGCTCCAGCCGGAAGGAGGTGATTTCCATAGCAGACAAAAAGTTTCGGGGCAGAGATAAAATCGTTCAGAAAATGACCAAAGACGGTCTGGTGGATGAGAACCTCCGCACCGGGGAACAGAAGTCCGCGACTGCAGCAGAAAAGCCGGAGCAGGAAGATTCGGCAAAAGAAACTGCGGAAAAGGAAACAGACAAGGAACCTGTCATGGACGAAATCTGTATGGATGCCGGGGACGGGGATGAGGATGCACCCCGGCATCACAGCACCGCCAAGCAGAGCGCAGACTATTACAAAGCCCATCAGGAGGATGGTAAGCCGAAAGATGCGCCTGCGGAAGCGGATGCAGAGCCACCCACAAAGAAAGGCCGACTTTCTTTTGAGGATGAAAAAGGCGGCATTGTCCGTGGCATGGGGATGGGCATTAAGAAGGTGGCCAAGAAAGGAGTGGATACTGCCACCGGGTTCGCCCATCAGAAAGTACATCAGGTAGAAAAGGACAATTCCGGAGTGGAAGCTGCTCACAAGTCGGAAGAAGCCGCCGAACGCCTGCACCACTTTGTCAAAGGTAGAAAAAAGCCCAAAGACAAATCTGCCAGAGCGGAGAAAAGAGGTGGCGAGGATCAGAAGTCCAGCCGTCTGAAATTCTCCGAGAGCGAGGGCGGCACGGCAGAAAATGCAGCAGAACCGTCGCTGAAAAAGAAACAGCCCCAGCCACCACCGACTGCCGCAGGAGGTGAAGCAAAGACAGTCGGCGCGAAGTTTTACCAGAAAAAGCAGTATAAGGATGCCTATGCAGCCGCCAAGCGCGGCCAGAAAGCCGGAACTGCCGCCAGCAAGCAGGCAGCAGCGGCAACAAACACCATTACGGAAAAAGCAAAAGCGGCTGTGCAGGAAATCGTCGTGCAGAATAAAAACCTGTGGGTCAGTATTGGTGTCGGCATCCTGCTGGTGATGGTCATGTTGGGAGCCTTTTCAAGCTGTGGTGCGGCGATTCAGGGAACAGGCAGTACCTTTGTGGGAACGACCTACCCCAGCAAAGATGCCGATATGAAAGGTGCAGAAGAGGATTATCTGGAACTGGAAAAAGAACTGGATAAGCAGATTCGGCAGATGGAATCCACCCATCCGGGCTATGATGAATACCGCTATCAGCTGGACGAGATCGGGCATGACCCGTATCAGCTTATTTCCCATCTGACTGCGGTTTATGAGCAGTTTACCAGAGGACAGGTCAAGCCTGTTATCAAAGAACTGTTCAAGCAACAGTATCTCCTGAAAGTGTGGGAAACCATTGAGATTCGCACTCGCATGGAAACCAGAGTAGGGGTTCGGCCAACGATTGACGCTTTTGGAAATGTCAGCATGGAAACCTATACCTATCAGGAAGAAGTGGAGTATGAGTATAAAATCCTCAATATCCTGCTGAAAAATAAGGGTTTCGATACCATCGCGCGGAAGAACATGAACCAGAAGCAGACTGGGCGATACGATTCCTATAACCTGACCTACGGCAACCGCCCGGAACTGTTCGGCGCAGGATCACCGACTTACAGCGGCGGCACAACGGGCAGTATTGGCATGGGCGGTGCTGGTAGCTCCGGTGGTGGTTTCAAGTATGATATTCCATCGGAAGCCCTTTCGGATGAAAAGTTCGCAAGGATGATTGAGGAAGCCGAAAAATATCTCGGTATGCCGTATGTGTGGGGCGGCAGTTCCCCAAGCACCAGTTTTGACTGTTCCGGCTTCGTATGCTGGGTCATCAATAACTGCGGCAATGGGTGGAGCGTTGGGCGTACAACAGCCAACGGCCTGCGCGGGAAGTGCAGTTATGTTTCTCCTGCGGATGCACAGCCCGGCGACCTGATCTTCTTCGAGAAAACCTATAACACCGTTGGCGCGTCGCACGTTGGAATCTACGTCGGTAATGGTATGATGATCCACTGCGGCGACCCCATTTCCTACACCAGCATTAACTCGACCTACTGGCAGAGCCACTTTTTAGGCTTTGGCCGCATCAACTGAAAGGAGGGCCGATGGGCAAAAAATTACAGAAATATCTGGATGAAGCCGAAAAGACGGAACAGCAGATCGCGGAACTGGAAGAACGGCTGAGAACCATCCGGGCAGCACAGAAAAAGGAAGAGGACAGCGAAATCATTCGTGCCATCCGCAGCACCAAGATGGGCGGGCGCGAACTGCTGGCTCTGCTGGACAACATTCAGGCAGGCAACGTGACGTTCCTGACCGCTGTAACCAACGCTTCGGAGGAAGCAGAAACGGAGGAAGCGATTGAAAAAGATGCTTAAACGGCTGGGAGTTGTTATCCCCAGCACAATTCTGACCCTGCTGATGGCAGTGGGCTTTTCGACCCCGGCCTTTGCCTTTGTGGACACCACTGCGGTGGCGGAGGAACCTGTGCAGGTGGTCGAGGAAGCCGAGCCAACGGAGGAAGAAAAGATCCCGTTCACCATCGCAGGCAACGGCGAGGTGGAGGACAACATCGTAGATGACCCCAGCAAGGAGTTCTTCACAGTAAAGACCAAGGGCGGCAACACGTTCTTTCTGGTGATCGACCGGGCGCGGAATAGCGAAAACGTCTATATGCTTTCCATGATCGACGAGTACGATTTGCAGGAGTTTCTGGACGATGAAGAACGGAACGGCAAGCAGGAAGAAGAAACGCCTGCGGTCGTTCTGCCCGAAACCAAGCCCGAACCTACCCCGGATGTGGAAATCGAAGAACCGAAAGAGGAATCGAGCGGTGGCATGAATAAGATTCTGCTGCTGATATTCGTGGTGGCACTGGGCGGTGCAGGTGCTTTCTTCTACTTCTACATTTATAAGCCGAAGCCGAAAGAAGAAACGCCGCAGAGTGAAAATCTGGAAACCGACCAGAGCCTTGCGACTGTGAACGAAGATAATCAGTCCGGCAACGAAAATGACACATAAGAAAACCGTAACATAAGGATGCAGGGGTAGTCGAAAGGCTATCCCTGCTTTTTTCAAAAAGGAGAAAGCGTTGAAATATTTGGTGATTGCAGAAAAACCGAGCGTATCGAAATCCATTGCAAAAGTGATCGGTGCATATCGGCAGGAGGACGGGTATCTGGAGGGTGGGGATTGCGTGGTAAGCTGGTGTCTGGGGCATCTGGCAGAGTATGCAGCCCCGGAACATTACGATGAACGCTATGAAAACTGGCGTTTTGAGGATTTGCCGATTCTCCCTGTTGAGTGGAAACTGCTGGTACACAATACCAAGAAGCCGCAGTTCAATATTCTGCGCAAACTGCTCCGCAGCAAGAAATTCGATTGTGTGGTGAACGCCTGCGACGCAGGGCGCGAGGGTGAAGCGATTTTCCGCCGTGTGTATGCTCTTGCCGGAAGCAAACTCCCCATCAAGCGGCTATGGATCAGCAGCATGGAGGATGCCGCCATCCAGCAGGGCTTTGAAAACCTGAAAGATGGTGCGGCGTATGATAATCTGTTTGCAGCGTCCGAGTGCAGGGCAAAAGCAGACTGGCTGATCGGCATGAATGGAACCCGCGCTTTTACGAAAAAGTACGGCAGAAAACAGACCATTGGCCGTGTGCAGACCCCGACGCTGGCGATGCTGGCCGAACGGCAGACCAAAATCCAGAACTTTGTAAAGGAACCCTATTATAAAGTGGAACTGTCCGGTGCGGGTGTCGTGGCGGCATCGGAACAGATGGCGCAGGAGCAGGATGCAGATACCGTGCAGGCCGCTTGCGATGGACAGTGCGCCGTGGTTGGCAGCATCGAGCGCAAGCGAGTGGAGAAGAAGCCCCCGAAGCTGTACGACCTGACGACCTTGCAGCGAGAAGCAAACCGCTATTACGGCCTGACCGCCAGCCAGACCTTGCAGGCATTGCAGGAACTGTATGAAGAAAAGCTGGTGACATACCCCAGAACAGACAGCCAATTTGTGACTGAGGATATGCGCAAGACGGTGGAATCTCTGGTGCTGGCTTTAGATGGCGCGGCGGCAGACGTAAGCCGCGTTATCAACAACAGCAAGGTCACAGACCATCATGCGATCCTGCCGACGATGCAGGGTGCAAAGTGTGATAAGGAAAAGCTGTCCGAAACCAAACAGAAGATTCTTTCGCTCATTATCTGGAAACTGGTGCAGGCTGTGCAGCCGCCGTTCATCTACGAAGATGTTCTGGTGACGGTATGTTGTCAGGGACAGAATTTTACAGCAAAGTATAAGAATGTCCTGCAACCCGGCTATACGGAAAAGCCTATTCCGTTTGTGGAACCGGAGAAGAATAAGGATGTGTCACTTCCGAAAAAGATGGAGCAGGGAATGGTTCTTCCTGTGGTACGGGCAGAGAAAAAGCAGGGCTTTACTTCACCGCCGAAAGTCTACACCGAAGATACCCTGCTGTCGGCCATGGAAACAGCAGGCAACAAGGAATTTGAAAAGGACACGGAGAAGAAAGGTCTGGGAACCCCTGCAACGCGCGCTGCGATTTTGGAAAAGCTGGTATCCTCCGGCTATGTGCAGCGTAAAGGCAAGCAGATGATTCCCACGGAGGACGGCGTGGCCGCGATTCACAATATCCCGGACTACCTGAAATCTGCCAGTATGACAGCCGAATGGGAAAATGACTTGCTGCGGATGGAGCGCGGTGAGATCAAGTCCCATGATTTTATGCAGGGCATCCACGGATTGCTCGATAAAATGCTGGCTGACCTGCGGCAGATTCCTACCGTCGCGGCGGCTCCCTATTATAATAAGGTAAGCGTGGGAAGCTGCCCGGTCTGCGGAAACCCTGTACATGAGAGCAAACTCAGCTTTTGTTGTGCAGACCGCAGCTGCAAATTTGCCCTCTGGAAAGAAAGCAGATACTTGTCCAACATGAGAAAAACGTTGGACAAGAAGATGGCGGTAGACCTTTTGAAGAAAGGTCGCACCCATGTAAAAGACTTTTATTCCGCGAAAAAAGATAAGACATTCGCCGCTGACCTTGTGATGCGCGTCGAAGAGGGCCGCGCACAGTACAGCCTGGAATTTCCTAAAACACCGATGAAAACGAAAACGTAAAGGAGGTTTGACTCTTGCCACAGATTAACGATATTCGAGAATTGGCGCAGCAGAACGCCCGGTATGTCAGTAACTCGCCACAGGACTGGATGAGCTATCTGGATGTGGCGGCGCGGCTGTACCGCTATTCGTTCACCGATACGCTCCTGATCCACGCGCAGCGGCCCGATGCAACCGCCTGCGCAGAAATGGAACTCTGGAATCAGAAAATGAGCCGATGGGTCAACCGTGGCGCAAAAGGCATCGCGCTTCTGGATGATACCGGACCGCGTACCAGGCTGCGGTATGTGTTCGATATTGCTGACACCCATCTGGTGCGCGGCGGCAGAACACCACTCTTATGGAATCTGGACAGCCACGAGCATGAGCAGACGATTTTAGACCATCTGGCAGACACCTACGGCCTGTCGCAGACAGACAGCATGAATACTGCCCTGATGGAACTGGCACAGCAGCTGACCGCCGACAATCTGGATGAAGCGATGGACGGTCTGGCCTATGAGGTGGCAGGAACTTTTCTGGAAGAACTGGACGAAGATAACATCCGTGTCCGCTTCCGGGAACTGATGACCAACAGTATTTTCTATACGCTTTCCCGCCGCTGCGGGCAGGAGCCTATGGATGTGCTGGACGATGATGACTTTATCCGTATCGTGGATTTCAACAAGCTGCCGGTACTGTCGTTCCTTGGCAACGCGGTTTCCGAACAGTGCGAAGCGGTTCTTTTTGACATTGGCCGAGAGATGCGGAAAATTTACAAAAAAGAAATCACGCAGCAGCTTGAAAAATCCGTTGACAGCTTGTATAATACCAATACGGACTTTAACACATTAAAGCGTGAAACCGAAGAAAACACGACCAAAGGAGGACAAGAAAATGGAGTTGACGTATTACCGCAAGGGAGATTATCTGTTCCCGAATCTGGCCGTGCAGGACGAGCCGCAGATCATCGGGAAGTACGGGATGCTGCGCAGGACGTACCTGAAAGAGAACCGAAAGAACTGGTATCAGAGTATGCTGATGAGCGGCAGACTGAACCAGCATTTGGCGCAGATCGAGGAAGAAGCGGAGAACCGGATGGAAACCCTGCTGGACGGCCTGAACGAGAGGTTCCCGGCACCGAGCAAGGAGAAGGACCCGCTGGCATGGGCAGCACATCAGAACAGCCTGACGGCGATGGCAGAAGAGATCGTCTTGAAGGAATTGGTGTACAATTAGCTGAAACAACAACGGAACAGGATTTGAGCGAAGCAGAGGAAGAAATTGCCTCTGCTTTTTCTTTTCCTGATCTGCCGACCGTGGAACAGCAGATCCGTGCCATCGAAGAACCGATCCGGGCGCGGTATGCGGACGAGATTGCACTTGATTCCGAAGTAGTCGATGAAATCCTGCGCACGGGCAGCAACCGCAGCAAGGGTCAGCTGCGCTTGATCTACAATTTCATGGTTGAGAAAACCCCGGAAGAATACACGGAGTTCGTGAAAAACGAATACGGCACGGGAGGAAAAGGCTTTGAAATTGACGGCACAAAGTATGCGGTCTGGTTCGATGATTTGGGGTTGCACATTGCGGCAGGCGGTACGGCAAAGGGCGGTACGATTGTCAATGCGTTTTTGTCATGGGAGGATGTGAGCAACCGCATCCATGAACTGCTCCGGCAGGGCGAGTATGCGCCGCAGGCGGTTCTGGATGCTGCACGGCAGAATGCTTTGCAGGAACACGCGCAGACGGTGGCTTATATGGAACGTGACTTGGCAGACGGTGTTGCCGAAGCAGTGTTTCAGGATACAGCAATCTTCAGGGTCGGTTTCCCGGAACTGACGGACAGGCTGGCAGGCTTGCTGGATGATACGGATTTTCTGACTGACCTAAACGACAGATTATCTGCGCTGGGGGAAGCCTACGCCGAAGATAAAGACCTGATGCGGATGCACTTTTATAAGCCGGATAAAGTGGCAGCTCTGTTCCAGCAGTTTGCAAAGCCTTATCAGAACTACTCGGCGCGGGATGGCTTTCACTGGAATGAGTATAAGAAGTTCATCACGGAAGATGAAATAAACGCTTATTTCACACGAGGCAGCAATTATTCGGACAGTCGGCTGGCAATCTATTCGTTCTTCCTGAATCATGAGGACAAAAAAGAACGGGCCGACTTCCTGAAAGACCATTACGGAATCGGTGGCAGCAGCCATGCACTCTGCGGGGCAGATGATTCTCACGAAGATCACGATAGCAGAGGTATTGCTTTGGAGCGTGGCTCATACGGAAACCCGTATGCCAGTGTTCATCTGAACTGGAATCAGGCCGCAGGCCGGATCGACCAGCTTATCCGTGACAGTGAGTATTTGAAGCCGGCAGACTACTCCCGGATGCCTGCTTATGAACGGGAACAGATGGCAATGCGTGTGATGGGATTCTATCACCACCTGCCGAACGACGTGGAACGGCCTTATCCGCAAGACCTTTACCATGAAGAAGGACGAAAGGCTCTCGTTGAAAAGCTGGAAGCCCCTGAACAGGCGGTGGAACTGCTGGAGCAGATGGACAATGCACTGCTGTCCGTGCCGCTGGATTCGGGAGAATATGAGCGTAAGGCAGAATCCCTCTCTATCCTGCACCAATATGTCGAGGGAACGTACACGATTTTCCCGGAAAAGAAGAAAGCTGTTGAGATTGCGGTTCCTGAACAGGGGCAGATGTCCATGTTTGACTTCATGGAGCAGGAGCCGCAATCGAAAGAGCAGTCAACCGCCGCAGCGGTTGAGGAACCCCAAAAGGCAAAAGTCGTTGCGCGGTATCAGTCAACGGTGATGATGCAGGAGGGATATATCGAGGATATTGCAATTCTGCAATATTCCGATGGCAAGTTCTATAACCATTACAACTATGACGAAGAAACGGGAACAGGTACAGCAGAAACAGGGCCGTTTAACAGTCTGAATGATGCAAAGTCTGTCATTCGTCAAACGAGAGAAGATGCAAAAGCAGTAGAATCGTTTGAAAATCAGCCTAAGGAAACGTACAGCAGAGAAAACGGCAGTTTTCTGTATCTAGAAAACGACCATCTGTACCGCGTTGAGCGTTCTAATGCCTACGACGTTTATCTGAAAGATATGGAAAATTCGGCGGTGGCTGGCCGGGTCATTCCGTTACCGTCATATAGCGAAACGCTGGCGAAGAATCCGCTGAACGATTTCCTGAAACTGGATGCAGACCGTACCCAGAAAGACAGCCGCAGCATCTATAAAGAATGTCTGTACACGCTGTTGGAAAAGGTAGAGCGCAGCGAAATCTATCCGCTGCTGCGCGACCACGATACCACCGAGGAAGAAGCAGAAGATCTGATTCGTGAGAAAATCAAGGATTTGTTTGCTTCCGGCGAGGTGGAAAATGCTACTTACTCCGAGGCTATCGACACATGGGCGCACTTTGGAGAGTGGATTCAGGAAGATATTTTCCAGCGCACCTATCAGGACGTTATTACGGACAGACGGGATGCCGTTGCACTGTATCAGGATAGCAAGGACGCACCGCAGTGGGTGCGCGGCATTATGGCTCCGTATGCAGCGGAAGAAAAGGCCGTTGAGCCGACCTTGCAGCCCCTGCCGCTGGATGAAGCCAACGAGTATAATGCGCTGAAAGAGCGTTACCCGGATGCGCTAGTCGGCTACGAGCAGCACGGTAACTTTGAGTTCTACGGCGAGGATGCAAAGCGCGTTTCAGAACTTCTTGGCAGCAAGCTGTTGGAAAAGGAAACCGCACTCGGCAAGGTTGAGGTATCTGGTTTTCCGCGTGAACAGTGGGTTTCGCAGGCAATGAAGCTCTGGAAACAGGGGGAGAGTATCTATCTGTCCGGCCAGCAGGAAGATGGAACCCATGCGCAGACAAAGTATTTCCGCAGAGAGGAATACTTACCGATTAACACAACCATCGAACTGGAAGATAGAGAGTTCCGTGTGAATTCGGTCAACTTTGAACAGGGAACGGTCAGTTTGCAGGACATGACCCTTGCGAAAGAAGCTCGGTATCCGATCTTCCGAACGGAACCACTGGAGTACATTCGGCATGTGTATGAACAGGCAGATGTACCGATGGAAGAAGCGGTGGAAATCACAGTCTTTACGGCTCTGCATAATGCTGGTGTGGCTTACGAGGATTTTTCCCCGGAGCAGATGGATGTGATCTATTCGGTGGCAGAATCGGGCGGAGAGTTGGAAGATTTGCTCAATCCTGAGTTTCCGCCGGAACAGATGCAGCTGATCGCAGATGTGCAGAACAGAACGGATGCCATCAGCCGCGCAGCTGCAGAGGAAGCCCTGGAACCACTGACACAGCAGCCTATGACCCCGGCAGAGGTCAACCATGCACGGCGGAAGCACAATCTTCCGCTGGACAGTGAAGCAGAAACAGAACTGCCTGCACAGCCCAAACAGGAGCCTATGAACTTCCGCATTACGGATGATGATCTCGGCGCAGGAGGGCCGAAAACAAAGTATAAAGCCAATGTGGAGGCCATTCGGGTGCTGCAGACATTGGATGTTGAACAGCGGCAGGCTACCGCAGAGGAGCAGGAAATCCTTTCCCGGTATGTGGGCTGGGGCGGCATTCCGCAGGCGTTCGATGAAAGCAATGTAGAATGGTCGAAAGAGTATGCCGAACTGCAGTCCCTGCTCACGGCAGATGAGTATAAGGAAGCCCGCGCCAGTACTCTGAATGCGTTTTACACTTCCCCTACGGTTATCAAGGCAATGTATGAAGCCTTGGGCAATATGGGATTGTCCAAAGGCAATGTGCTGGAACCGTCCTGTGGTATCGGCAATTTCATGGGTCTGGTGCCGGACAGCATGGAGAAGATTCGGATGTATGGTGTGGAGTTGGACAGCATTTCGGCCCGCATTGCACAGCAGTTGTACCAGAAAAACAAGATTGCGGTGCAAGGCTTTGAAACGATGCAGTTCCCGGACAGCTTTTTTGACTGTGTTGTGGGTAACGTACCTTTCGGCAATTACAAAGTGCCGGATAAGCGGTATGACCGCCACAATTTCCTCATCCACGATTATTTTATCGCCAAGAGCCTTGAACTTGTGCGTCCGGGCGGTGTGGTAGCAGTGGTAACGTCCAGCGGTACGATGGATAAAAAGGATTCCTCTGTCCGTGAGTACCTTGCCAACCGTGCCGATCTGGTAGGTGCGATTCGTCTGCCGAACAATGCGTTTCAGCGCAATGCCAACACCAGTGTGGTTGCTGACATTCTGTTCCTGCAAAAGCGTGACCGTGCAGCGGTGGAGCGGGCTGACTGGGTGGATCTCGGTGAAACGCCGGAGGGATATTCCATCAACCAGTATTTTGCGCAGCATCCTGAGATGGTGCTGGGGGAGATCACCACGGAAAGTACCCAGTATGGCAAGCAGGAAACGACGGTCAAGCCCATCGAAGGCGCAGACCTTGCCCAGCAGTTGAAAGAAGCAGTCGGAAATATCCATGCTACCATCACGGAGCCGGAAATCTCCGACGATGAACTGGAAGTGCAGGAAGAACCCATTCCGGCAGACCCCAGTGTGAAGAATTTCAGCTTCACGAACGTGGATGGGCAGATTTACTACCGTGAAAATTCCTTTATGAACAAGGTGGAACTGCCTGCCGTAACTGCAGAGCGGGTGCTGGGCATGATCGCGCTGCGGGAAACCACCCGAAAACTGTTGGATTGTCAGCTGCATGATGGTTCGGATGCAGAAGTTCAGCTTTTGCAGAATGAACTGAAACAGCAGTACACCGCATTTAAGGCGCAGTATGGTCTTATCAACAGCACGGCCAACAAGCGGGCATTCCGACAGGACAGCAGCTATTGTCTGCTGGCATCACTGGAAATTCTGGACGAGGAGAAGAATCTCAAACGGCTGGCCGATATTTTTACAAAGCGCACCATTCGTAAGCCGGAACCCGTCACCTCGGTGGACACGCCCAGTGAAGCCCTGGCACTCTCTATCGGAGAAAAAGCAAAGGTAGATGTGCCGTTCATGGCGCAACTTTGCGGTAAGCCTGAGCAGGAAGTCACGGATGAACTGGCAGGTGCGATTTTCCGAAACCCTGTGACACAGCAGTGGGAAACCTCGGATGAATACCTGTCCGGCAATGTGCGTGAAAAACTGGCCACAGCAGAAACCTTTGCGGCAAACCATGCTGAATATCAAATCAATGTGGATTACCTGAAACGGGTGCAGCCCAAGGATTTGGATGCTTCGGAAATTGAAGTGCGGCTTGGTGCAAACTGGGTAAAGCCGGAGTACATCACGCAGTTTATGAAAGAAGTGTTCAAAACACCGAACTACTATGCCGGGATTGATATTAAGGCAACCTATTCTGAAATTTCTGGTGCATGGAACATTTCGGGCAAGTCGCTGGATCGCGGCAATCCACTTGTTACCAATACTTTCGGAACGATGCGTGTCAATGGTTATAAGCTGCTGGAAGATGCGTTGAACCTCCGTGATACCAAAATCTACGATACGATTCACGATGCGGATGGCGACCATCGTGTGCTAAACAAACAGGAAACCATGCTTGCGCAGCAGGCACAGGAATCCATTCGGGAAGCGTTTAAGCAGTGGATTTTCAAGGATTTAGACCGCCGCGAGGATTTGTGTGCGACCTATAACCGGATTTTCAATGCGATTCGTCCTCGTGAGTACGATGGCAGTCACATCCGCTTTGAGGGCATGACCCCGGAAATCTCTCTGATGCCGCACCAGAAAAATGCTGTGGCGCACATTCTGTACGGCAACAATACGCTGTTAGCGCATTGCGTGGGCGCAGGCAAGACCTTCCAGATGATTGCTGCCGGCATGGAGAGCCGCAGGCTGGGCCTGTCGCAGAAAAATCTTTATGTGGTGCCGAACCATCTCACAGAGCAGTGGGGCGCAGATTTCCTGCGGCTCTATCCCAATGCCAACGTACTGGTGGCAACGAAAAAGGATTTTGAACCCAGCAATCGTAAGCAGTTCTGTTCCCGTATCGCAACCGGCGATTACGATGCTATCGTGATCGGTCATTCGCAGTTTGAGCGTGTGCCGCTTTCCCCGGAACGGCAGAAAGCCATTGTGGGGCGTCAAATCGACGATATTACGCTGGCTCTGGCAGATGCCCGGAGTGAGGACAGCCGCAGTTTTACGGTCAAGCAGATGGAAAAAACAAAGAAAACACTGGAAGCAAAGCTGCAAAAGCTGAACGACCAGACGAGAAAGGATGATGTGGTTACATTTGAGGAACTGGGTGTTGACCGTCTGTTTGTGGACGAGTCACATTTCTATAAAAATATGTTCCTCTACACAAAAATGCGAAATATCGCAGGTATCGCCCAGACCGATGCACAGAAGTCCAGCGATATGTTTGCAAAGTGCCAGTATCTGGACGAACTGACAGGTGGCAAGGGCGTGACCTTTGCAACCGGAACCCCGGTCAGCAACTCGATGGTGGAGCTATACACCATTATGCGGTATCTCCAGTACGACACCCTGCAGAAGATGGGGCTAAGCCATTTCGATGATTGGGCGGCATCCTTCGGTGAAACCGTCACGGCAATCGAACTTTCCCCGGAAGGAACCGGCTACCGTGCGAAAACACGTTTTGCCCGGTTCTTCAATCTGCCGGAACTGATTTCTCTATTCAAAGAGTCCGCAGATGTGCAGACAGCAGATATGCTGAACCTTCCTGTGCCGCAAGCAGAGTACATCAACGAAGTGCTGAAACCCAGCGAAACGCAGGAAGAAATGGTAAGTTCCTTTGCAGACCGTGCCGAGGCTGTACGAAATGGCAGCGTGAATCCGAAGTTCGATAACATGCTGAAGATTACCAACGATGGCAGAAAACTGGCACTCGACCAGCGGCTTATGAATGATATGCTGCCGGACGAGCCTGAGAGTAAAGCAAATCGCTGTGTGGACAATGCGTTCAAGGTCTGGGAAGAATCGGCCCCGGATAGGGGAACACAGTTGATTTTTTGCGACTTATCGACACCAAAAGCCGATGGAACATTCAACGTCTACGATGATGTGCGGGAAAAGTTGGTGGCGAGAGGTGTTCCCCGTGAAGAGGTGGCGTTCATTCACGAGTATAACACCGAAACGAAAAAAGCAGACCTGTTTGCAAAGGTTCGCGCCGGACAGGTGCGTATCCTGATGGGGTCTACGCCGAAGCTTGGCGCGGGAACCAATATTCAGGATCGGCTGATTGCCCTGCATCATCTGGACTGCCCATGGAAGCCGTCTGACCTGGAACAGCAGGAGGGGCGTATTCTTCGGCAGGGAAACCGGAATAAGCAGGTGAAAATCTATCGTTACGTCACTGAAAATACGTTTGATTCGTATATGTGGCAGATTCTGGAAAATAAGCAGAAGTTCATCTCGCAGATCATGACTTCCAAATCGCCTGTCCGTGCCTGCGACGATGTGGACGATACCGCGCTGTCTTATGCCGAAATCAAGGCACTGGCAACGGGCAATCCCTACATCAAGGAAAAGATGGACTTGGATATTCAGGTCAGCAAGCTGAAGCTGCTGAAAGCCAATCACACCAGTCAGATTTATAGCTTGGAATCGGATATTGCGCGCCGCTATCCGCGAGAAATCGCTGTGGCACAGGGTCAGATCGAAGCACTGAAAACCGATATGGAAGCGGCAAAACCACTTCTGGCGCAGGATAAAGACCACTTCGCTATGGAAATCAGCGGTAAGGTGTACACCGAACGCAAGGAAGCAGGTGCAGCCATTATCGAGGCTTGCAAGGCTCTGAAAGCAGCAGGCACCGAGGGCAGGATCGGCAGCTACGGTGCGTTTGAACTGCACTCCCGGTTTGACAACTTCGATAAGGTGTTCCGCTTGTCCATCAAGGGCGCATGGAACTACTCTATGGAAGTCGGCAAAGACCCGCAGGGCAACATTCTGCGCATTACCAATGCACTGGCAGGCATCGAAAGAGCGTTGCCGCAGGTAGAACGCAGACTGGAAACCTTGGAACAGCAGTTGGCGCAGGCAAAGGAAGAAGCCAAACGTCCTTTTGCGCAGGAAGCAGAATTGGCTGAAAAATCCGCGCGCCTTGCAGAGCTGAATTCACTGCTCAACATGGACGAAAAGGGCGGTGAGGATGCGCTTGGAGTGGACGAGGATGCAGCCGAAACCGAAGTCGCAGACAAGCCGCGACAGCCTGTGAACTACGCAGGCCGCGTTGCAGAGCGCACTGCGGACAATGTGCGGAAACCCTCTGTGCTGGCACAGCTTCATGCAAAGCAGGCAGAGCGCACCGCAGAACCGCAGAAATCCCAGAAGCGGAAAAGCTATGGGATGGAACTATAAGTGAAAATCTCCCATCCGCCTGAAAAACGGATGGGAGAAAATCTTTATATCAGTCGTTATTTGAATTACGAGACTTTATCTGAAGCAAGCGTTTGAACAGAACAGGATAATTGCTGGCCCCATGAGCAATGTGGTAAACAAATACGTTATCAGCAATTGGCCGATATATACAAATATAATTTCCCGAAACAACGAAGCGGTAGCCTTCGCTACGTAATTCGCTGTCGTTAGGAGTAAAACCTGACAGAGGAAATTGCTCCAATCGGGAAAGGGAATGATAAATTGAATCGGTGATTTTACGAGCAGAATTGGGGCCTACCAGATTCATGTGAAGTTGTGCGATGCCCTCTAAATCCATTTGGGCAGATTCCAGAATGACGAGTTTAGCCACGTTGGTAAATCGCCTCCAGACGTTTTCTGGATTCTTCAAGGGTATAGGTGGGAGCACCAGCAAGGCGCGCTTGTTCGGCTGCTTCCAGTTTGGCACGAAGTTTCAAAGTTTCTTCACGCTGTTCAAATGCTTCGATGCTCATGACTACAAGATCGCCTTCACCATTCTTAGTGATATAGATTGGCTCAGCTTCATTGTGTGCCAAATCCGAAATAGAACCGTAGTCATTACGCAGAGCGGTAGACGATTTAATAAACATAGTTCGCACCTCCTGAATTATTCTATGATAATTCTATCAGAATAATCGTAAAATTTCAAGAGGGATGACAATCTGCAAAGGAGGACACTTGTTGACTTTAACACCGATCAATCTGAAAACGGCAAACGCATTTGTGCAGCAGTATCACCGCCACCATAAGCCGACACGGGGACATAAGTTCTCCATCGGGGTATCGGAAAATGGTGCGCTGGTGGGCGTTGCTATCTGCGGCAGACCAGTGGCACGGCGGCTGGATGATGGCTATACGCTGGAAGTCAACCGCTTGTGTACGGATGGAACGCCGAACGCTTGCAGTATTTTGTATGCGGCGGCATACCGTGCAGCACGGGCAATGGGTTACAACAAAGTGATCACCTACATTCTGGACACGGAGAATGGCAGCTCACTAAAAGCTGCCGGGTATACCTGTGAGGGCAGGGCCGGGGGTTTGGAATGGAACGGCGCAAAAGCACCAAAACAGGCCGACCAATATCCGCGCCAGATGAAAACGCGATGGGTCAAGAAAAAGGAGGGCTTGCATGGCAGTTGACCGCAAACAGCAGATGAAAGAAATCACGGAACGGTTAGAGCAGGGAGTAAAGGACATTTTTACATCGGAAATGTACACGACGTACCTGCGCACGATGGCAAAATTCCACAATTACAGTTTCAACAATACGCTGCTGATCGCTATGCAGCGGCCTGATGCCACACTGGTGGCAGGGTTCAACGCATGGAAGAATAAGTTCAACCGTTACGTCAAAAAAGGTGAAAAAGGCATCCAGATCATTGCTCCGGCTCCCATTAAGGAGGTCGAGGAGCGCGAGAAAATCGACAAGGATACGGGGCTGGCGGTGCTGAACGAAAATGGTGAGCCTGAAATGGAACGTGTGGAGTATGTGATTCCGCGTTTCCGCGTGACAACGGTTTTTGATGTTTCGCAGACGGATGGTGAACCGATTCCGTCGTTGGAAGTGAACGAACTGACCGCCAGTGTCAAAGACTATGCGCTGCTTACGGCGGCAATCGAGCAGGTATCGCCTGTGCCGATGCGGTTTGATGGAATCGAAGGGGAAGCCAAAGGGTATTACAGCGACATAGACAAAGAAATCTGCATCCAGGTCGGCATGGGCGAGAGCCAGACCATAAAAACGATGATCCACGAGGTTGCTCATGCGATGCTGCATAACAGCGATTTCATGAAGCAGCACGGCGAGGAAAAAGACAGGCTCACGAAAGAAACTGAAGCCGAAAGCATTGCATTTACGGTCTGCTCGGCTCTGGGCATTGATACGTCCGATTACTCTTTTCCGTATGTGGCAAGCTGGGCCAGCGGCAAGGAGATGAAGGAGCTGAAAGATTCGATGGATACGATTCGATTGACCGCAGCCGATTTTCTGGAAAAGCTGGAAGCGGCGGTGGCGGAAAGGGGCGCAGAGCGCATGACCGCGATGCAGTATGGGGAAAAGCTGATTGCCAATAAGGAGCAGGGAAAAACGATTTTCGATGATGAACAGCGAAATCTCATCGTGAATTTTGCTTTCAAACTGGATGACCGGACCGCAACGGAAGAACTGGTGAAGGGTCTGGCGGCTGCACTGGTCGAGGATGACAAAGAAGAAGTCAACCGCCTGATGTACGATGCGCAGGAGAAAATTGAAAATCTCCCGGATGGGATGATTGGTCTTTCCGAAATGCACGACTATGGCTATCTGAAAGATGATGTGCTGCCGCTGACGAAAGAGGGCGCACGGGAGTGGCATCGGCTGGGCGAGAGGATTTATCCGCTGTTCCGTGATGGCACAGTAGGTGATTATGTAAGCCAAGAGGGAATCGAGCAGCACGATGGCATTTTCGGAATCAAGGCAGACGCATGGGATGCGATTCTGTTGGAACAACGGGAAGATTATGCAGAGAACGAGTATGCGCGCCCGGATTTTCCGCTGACAGTAATTAACCGTGAACAGGCTCTACGGCTGTATGACGAGGGTAAGCAGATATATCTTGTCCGCATCAGTCCGTGGCCGATTCTTGTCACGGCGCGAGAGGAAGTCGAGCGCGGAAGTGATACCTTCCAGATTGCAATAGCTGACTTGGAACAGGAGCGGAACATGGCAGAACAGGAAAATATGCTGCTGTATGGCAGCGAAAAGCAGTTTGGTATTTACCAGATCACTGCCCGTGACCCGGAACACGACTACCGCTTTATGGGGCTGGACTATGTGCAGAAGAAAGGCATAACGGTTGCCCGTGCAGATTATGACCTGATCTATGCCGCACCGCTTACGGAAAAGGACACGCTGGATGGCATTTATGAACGGTTCAACATCCAGCGTCCGGCAGACTTTACGGGCCATTCGCTGTCAGTCAGCGATGTGGTGGTACTCAATGATGGCGAGTCGGTCAAAGCCTACTATGTGGACAGTATCGGATTTGCTGAACTGCCGGATTTTTTCAAGGAAAGGAATATAGATTTGCAGAAAGAAAACCTTTTGAACGAAGAATTGCAGGAAATCGAAATCTTTGATAAGCCGGGTCTTTTCAGCAATGGCCGACTGCGGGATGAAGATGTGCCGGAGGGATTGTATCGCTATGATCTGCGTGGCTCCGACTACGACCCCGGCCAGCCCATTACAGTGGAGAAAACTGTGGTGGTGAACCATGCGGCATCGGTCCTGATGGCCGAAGAACTTGACCTTGGCGCAGAGGGGCGGCTGGAACTTGGCGAGGAAGGGCTGAACTTCACAGGCGCTGAGTTGACCGTGCGAGAGTTTATGGAGGAACAGCAGCAGAAAAACAATGCGCTGATCCACGGCGATTCCTACCATATCGCAGTCGAGGGGCATATCGGTACATGGTATGCCATTGATGAAACGGAAGTCGGCGGCGAGAAGTTCTTCCTGCTGGAGCATGAGGAACACGGTGACATGGCAGCCTGCGTCGCAGTTAATGAGCAGGGCAAACTGGTGGCAGAGGATTTGTGGAACGGCTTCGATGAAGATTTTCAGGAAGCCGTGCAGAAATATTTCTCTGAAAAATGGAATATGCCGAAAAAAGAAGATGTGGTATCTGAGATCATTGAAAAGGCCGTACCTGTGCCGAACAATAGCGAAAAGGATTATTCCGATGTACCTGTTTACTATGAGCCGTTCAGCTATGCCAAAGAAAATGACGAGGTGGATTTATACCGTACATCCTATCGGCTGAACAGTGAGTGCAAGCAGGCAATCCATGAAGCGATTGCGGACAATTATGACGGGATGTACCTTGGTGATGGTGCAGTCGATCAGGTGGTGCGGCAGTACGGCATGGAGCGCGTGGGCTACATTCTGGCGAACACTCTGCACCACAAAAGCTACGATGACCGCTTTTCTCACAGCAATAAGGAATGGGCAGAGCAGGTCAGCACCCCGGAGCATAATGCAGACCGCATGACCTTCCGCACGGATTGGGTGGTTGACAGCCACCCGGCTATTCTGGATGGTTTTGTGACGATGTATCGGGAAGAACTGGATGCGCAGAAAGAACTGGAACAGGAACAGCCTTTCGTAAAGCAGTTCTATGTGGTCGAAAATTTGCAGGCCGTGCCTTTGAAAATTGAGCGGTTCGGCAATCTGGACGATGCAATGTCGCAGTATCAGGCGCTTCCGAACCATTGCATGAAAGCCTTGGGCGTGGAGAAAAATCCTGATCCGCTGCCGGGGTCGCTGGATATTTTGCAATGCAAGAACGGCATTGATACCATCGCGGAGGACTACAAAACGGTTCCGGGCTGGGATAACCCGTATATCCAGAATCACGTTGTCCAGCCGTTACAGGGAGCCTTAGCCGTGCAGGATGTGGAGCTGGCCTATGAATTGCCGGATGCCTATTTCCACATCCAGACCTGTGAGGATGGTTTCGACTATACCTTATATAATAAGGACTTCACAGAACAGGATGGCGGCATTCTTGAAACGGACGGAGATAAGTCTGTGCAGGAGGCTATGACGGAATTGCTTGCAGAGTATGGCTGCGATGCAGCACAGGGCAGGGTCATGGACGCGGCAGAACTGCGGGAACAGGCCAATATGGTAGCTGAACAGCAGGCAGAGGTTTTGAAAGAAAAACTCGCCGCAGAAAGACCTGCGCCGGAAGAAACGCTCAGCTTTTATGTTGCGGAGTGTTTGGAGTTTACGTTTGCGGGAGAGTTCCACGACCATCTGACAATGGAAGAAGCCTTGGAAGTCTACGACAAGATTCCGTCCGAACGGATGAACGCCGACAAGTGCATTGGATTCTGCATCGAGGAAGATGGCGGCTTTGTTGGAATGTATGAGCTGGTCGTGAATGACAAAGTGCAGCGCGAGAACATCAACTCCATCAACTATTTCAGGGATGATAAGCTGGTGCAGCAGGCTATCTCTGATATGGAAAAGCTGATGGCGGCACGGCAGCAGAGTAAGGAACGGGAACGCGGTAGTACGAAAAAGTCTGTTCTGGATGCCCTGCGCAGTTTGAAAGCCCAGAAGCAGGAGTCGCCTGCACAGGAACAGGATAAGCCGAAGAAAGCGAAAAAGAAAGGAATGGAGTTATGAGTAATGTGCGTTTTGATGAACTGGAATTGATGCTGATGGCAATGTTTGAACAACCGACACTCAAAGATACGATTCAGGTGTTGACGGAGGTCCAGCCGCTTGTGGCAGAGGATGCGGAGATGGCTACGCTTGTCCAGCAAACGATCCCGAAGATGCAGCAGCTGAACGAGCAGCAGTTCAAGGGGCTGGAACTGGACTGGCATAGGCCAGAGGAGGCGGAAGGAGAAAACGTAAAATGATAAACCAGTATAGAGTTTTCCAAATCAAAGAGGTACACCATCAGCATTGGGCAAAATCCTATGCACAGCAGGTAGAGGACGGCTTTTTGATTCATCATCAGAATTACCAGAGTGCATATAAAGGAAAGCCTGCCCCCAGCGATACGCCGATGACAGCCCGGAAGCGGTTGGAAGAAAAGCGGCCAAACACATTTATTGGCCGTTCCTTTGGTGTTGGTGATGTGATCGTATGGGATGAAGAAAAGGGACGTAAGTTTTTCTACGTCGATAAAGAGGAACTGTTAGAGTTCGGTGGCTTTATGGATGCTGATGCAGCCGGAAATACTGTTGTCTACATGGTTCCCAATTATCAGATTGATGGAAAGACTGGGACATGGCTTCCGTATGACAGCGAAGTTGTCGAGGGCGTTTGCTTTTTTATGATGCGTAACGAGCAACGCAAAGATGCCGTTTCTCCAATCGTGGTAGATGGCAAAGGCGTATTTGTGACGGATGCTCCGAACGGCTTTGAAAATGTTCGTGCGGTTCTTACAGAATATGTTCGTCGTGCTGAAAAAAAGCAGCAGAATATAACCGAACATGAGAAATGCTTGACGAATGGAACGTATGAACGTGCGCGGGAATCCGGCACAGAACAGAATTACGACATGATAGATGGCTGCGTGAACAACGTGCCGAAAAAACCACGGCGCATTGGTGGCAGATGGTCGGTGCTGGATCGGCTGCATATCAAGCAGGCAGAGCGGAAACAGAAAGACCAGACCCAACAACAGCAGCAGGAGAGAAGCCGTAAAAACTAAAAATCCGTTATGACGCAGAGTGGTGGTTCCTATAACTAGGAGCCGCCACTCTTTTTTGCTTGAAGGTAATTGACAATATTTGCAAAAAATGTACACTAGGTAGTAAGAAGTACGCGGTTGTGGCCGTGAAAAAAAGGATGTGACATATATGCTGATTTCGCATGATTTACTCAAAACACAAAAAACCAGAAAACAGCATTTGCGAGTTACCGTTGAACTGTACGACTATGGAACGGAGTTGTACAATGAACTTAGTAGGATTGGAATTATTGAACAATTAAGTAATGTCCCCCAGCTAGGTGCAATAAGAGTTGAGCATAAACTGGAGAAATCAAGATATGATTATGTCATTTTGCAATTGTATCTTCATCAGCTGGTTCAAGAAAATCTTGGGAAAAATCTAAAATTTACATATGGTAGCGGAATTAAGTTGCACGAATTCGGAGCAGATGAATCAAGACTTAGGGGAATAGGTGAAATATCGGTGGCCGATATTGTGCAGGTGTTAACATTAGCGTATAATATAGGTCATTTTTACAATACATTTGTTTCGTCGCGTGCAGTTATTATGATGTCTAATGTCAATGGAAACTTTAGACAATTATTATATAATGGTTCGACAGATGAGAGGTTCTCACAGATATTGGAAACCTATCTTGCTGACAAAAATTATTTGCGCTTTCATCTACTTAACTCACTTTTGGTTCTCGATAAGTGTAACCCTAATCTGTATTCAGTGAAATTGGCGAGGGAAATTCTGTATGCTTACATAAACGAAGATGCTTTAGAACAAAATAACAAGTTAAAGTATGCTTTTTCATTATTTCGTAGCGTAAGATCCGTTGCATATATTGCATATGATTTGCAAGTGGCTAAGGTTTCATTTACTATTGATCTTAATGATGAGAAAGCGATGATACTTCTTTTGGGAGAACTGTTGTCGCAGTATAATGATCGGAGAAGTTCAACGCAGCTAATACAATCGATAAGTAAACTTTTGGACGATGCAGTCTATAATGAAAATAGTAATGTTCTTTGCCATTGTGGAATTGCAAAAAGAATGGTAAATGTACTAAAACGTGACTGTGATTTTGAAAACGAGGATTATTATGCGGACTATTTTTTGAATGGCAATAGTCCTTTGAATGAAAAACAATCATTAAAGACAGACTACGACAAAAAACAAATACTTAAGTTGACGTTTGATAAAAAGGATGGCGCAATCGCAGAGCGATTACTCTCAGATTTGGAGTCGCTTCAAAATGTCCGTGTTGGATATTATGATAGGTCAAACGGCGATAAAACTTTAGTGCTGGCTGTGAAGAAATCTATAACTGCGGAGAAAAAGCAAAAAGCAGCATTTAAAGTGTTAAAAGCAGCAGTGGCAGCACTAAGAAAAGTAGGAAGCATCAAAGACTATGATAAGAGATATTTATTGTCTACGAAGTTTTTCCTGTATTATCTGTTTGACGAAAATCCAGTGAATATCAAACCTACAATGAATGAAGAACGATGTGTGCTTTGTACAAAAGGCAAGTCGAAAAGGATTAAAAATCTTAAGAATCTATTGGAAACCTCTCACGCAGGGGAAGACGCAAAGCACGAAGTTGAATTCATGGAAAGTCAACTGGTGCAGGATTATAGGAATGATACAAGCATTTGTGTTCCAGCTAGTATTGAAGTGAGCAAGAAAGAAGAACCGGGGAAACAGTTATGTGAATTTGACGGAATTGTAATTCATCCAATGAGGAAAAGCGAACAGGTGGTTTTTCTTGAAGCAAAGAATACTGCAGATCATCCCGGATATGGTAAAAAATGCT
>OODA01000142.1_pt1 | contig 61742 bp, 57 predicted proteins | sample 1671341 | NCBI WGS metagenome assembly OODA01 (sample SAMN06348147, study PRJEB24527) | human gut metagenome | biome: human gut; feature: ankylosing spondylitis patient; material: feces | host: Homo sapiens | place: China | collected 2015-10 | reverse complement strand
ACCGATGGAAAAAGCAGTAACAGCATTTGTTTAATCAGCTGTTACTGCTTTTTTTGAATTATGCAAGGTATAAACGCGGAGACGCTTACGTCAGGACTTTGTGATAAGGTGAAGAGTGGTGAAGAGTGGTGCGTAACTCTTCACCTCTCGCAACCCCAGTGTTTATCGGGGTTTCAGCCGATTTGGTGAAGGGTGAAGACTAAAAAAGAGAGTGGCTGTTTTTACCAGCTCCCGACGTATCGTTTTGTGCCTGGCAATGGCAGATTATTGCCCTGATAAGGGGCAATGTTGTGCCATAGTGAGGCAATAAGCGATACAAGCCGCTTTACGCATTGTCAGTACTGTTATGGCAACCTCTCAGTAACGTCTTTGCGCCTAGTTGAGGGATTAAATGAATAAAAAAATCGCCCTGAAAGGTGAAGCATCGTTTATGCTTGTTCCTTTCAGGGCGATTAAAATATTAAAGTATGATTGTATCTTTAGCCTATATTACAAAATCTTGTGATACAAGGCGATGATATCCTCCTTAGAAACCTCACGGGGGTTACCTGGAGTACATACATCGGTGAATGCCTGCTCGGCAAGGGCTGGGATGTCAGCCTCTGTGATACCCAATTCGCTGAGATGCTGTGGGATTCCTACCAACTTAGACAACTCCTCGATAGCATTGCATGCTGCCTCTGCTGCCTCCTGGTCGGTCATACCATCCTTGTAAACACCAACAACCTTGGCAATCTGTACATACTTAGGAACACTTACCTCCATATTGAAACGCATCACGGTAGGAAGCAGGATAGCACAAGCTACTCCGTGAGGAACGTCATGAAGGGCACTCATAGGATGAGCCATACCATGGTCAACGCCCAAACCTACATTAGAGAATGCCATTCCGGCAATATACTGAGCTACGGCCATACCGTTGCGACCCTCAGGATTGGTTGGATCATTCACAGCGATAGGCAGGTACTTATGAATCATCTCGATAGCCTTGAGCTCGAACATATCACTCATCTCCCAAGCTGCCTTGGTAATCAAGCCCTCGATAGCGTGAGTCATCGCATCCATACCGGTAGCAGCGGTGAGACCCTTTGGCAAAGAGTACATCAACTCTGCATCTACGATAGCAACGGCAGGAATATCGTTAGGATCCACGCATACCATCTTCTGCTGGCGCTGCTCATCGATAATCACATAGTTGATGGTGGTCTCTGCTGCGGTACCAGCTGTAGTAGGAAGAGCAACGATAGGCAAGCACTTGTTCTTGGTAGGAGCAACACCCTCCAGAGAAACGATGTCGGCAAACTCAGGGTTGGTAACAACTACGCCGATACCCTTTGCCGTATCCATAGAACTGCCACCACCGATAGCGATGATGAAGTCAGCCTCTGCTTTCTTGCAAGCTTCAATACCTGCAGTAACATTGGAAACTGTTGGGTTTGGCTTTACGTCATCAAATACCTCGTAAGCGATGTTAGCCTCGTCAAGTACGTCGAGTACCATCTTGGCAACGCCAAATTTCATCAAGCCCTTGTCTGTTACAACCAAAGCTTTTTTCCAACCACGACTAGCGATTACTGTAGGAAGCTCCTTGCGGGCACCTGGACCGAAATAGGAAACTTCATTAAGAATGAATCTGTTTACCATAAATGTCTTTGTTTAAGATTGAATTTATTAATTAATAATATATTTAGTATATCTATATTGTCATACGATTGTTTGTATGCGACAAAGATACAGCTTTTCTGTGATTCCGCCAAGTTTTTCGTGTAAAAAATCATCGGGTAGGGCAAAGATTAAAGGCTGATCTCAAAAATCAGGGTATTTTCTGTCTTTTTCTACGCTACAATTTTGCCTTTTCAAAATAATAGTGTAACTTTGCAAAGCAAATAATTAGAAACAATAACATCAACTTATGAAGAAAACTTATTTATTACTTTTAACCGGACTCATTTGCTCTTCAGCATGGGCAGATGGTACTTTAGGAGGCTACTTCTACAATCAGCAGGCAGCGCCTACGGGATGGGAGTGGCAAAGTCCTGATTCCGTAGCTGTCAACAAGCAGCAGCCGCATGCTTGGTTCTTCTCGTTCCGCAATGTCGAAGAGGCGAGAAAGGTTTTACCAGAAAACAGTTCTTACTGGAAATCTCTCGATGGATTATGGAAGTTCCATTGGGCTCCAAATCCTGATGAGCGTCCTAAGGATTTCTACCGTACAGACTATGATGTCTCTCACTGGGACGACATCAAGGTGCCTATGAACTGGAATCTGGCAGGACTGCAGAAAGATGGAAACAACAAGTATGGAGATCCGCTCTATTCTAACCAGCGCGTCATCTTCCAGCACTCCTGGCAGCCGATGAACGACTGGAAGGGTGGAGTGATGCGTACACCTCCTACCGACTGGATGACCTATCGCAACCGCAATGAGGTGGGGTCTTATCGCAGAACCTTCTCCGTTCCTGCAGACTGGAAGGGTCAGCAGATCTATCTGAACTTCGATGGTGTAGATTCATTCTTCTACCTATATATAAATGGTAAGTATGTGGGATTCTCCAAAAACTCACGCAACCTGGCTGAATTCGACATTACACCTTATCTTAATAAGGAGGGTGAGGAGAATACCGTATCTGTAGAGGTTTATCGCCATTCAGACGGTTCTTTCCTGGAGAGTCAGGATATGTTCCGCCTGCCTGGTATCTTCCGCACCGTGGCTTTGGTTGCCAAACCACAGGTTCAGGTAAGAGACTTCAAGGCTATTCCTGACTTGGATGAAACCTACAGCCATGCCACCTTGCATATCTCTGCCCAGTTGCAGAACCTTTCCAAGAAGGCCATCAAGGGTTATACCTTGCAGTATTCACTCTATGCCAACCGTCTCTATTCCGACGACAATGACCTGATGGAAGGCATTACAGCTTCTACTCCTCTCGTAGGAAAACTGAATTCCAAGGGAGAGACTGTTCTGGAGACTACGCTCGATGCTGCCAACAAGGTGAAGCTCTGGAGTGCAGAAGCTCCTTACCGTTATACATTGGTAGGAGAATTGAAGGATGCCAAGGGCAGAACGGTTCAGACTTTCTCTACCATCGTTGGCTTCAGAAAAGTGGAAATCAAGGAGACTCCTGCCGAGAAGGATGAGTTCGGATTGGCAGGAAGATATTACTATCTCAACGGACAGCCTATCAAGCTGAAGGGTGTCAACCGTCATGAGAACAATACACTGTTAGGTCATACTGCTACCCGCGAGCAGATGGAGAACGAAATCTTCCTGATGAAGCGTGGCAATATCAACCATGTGCGCAACTGCCACTATCCTGATGCACCTTACTGGTATTATCTCTGCGATAAGTATGGTATCTATCTGGAGGATGAAGCTAACCTTGAGAGCCATGAGTACTACTATGGCAAGCAGAGTCTTTCTCATGTACCTGAGTTCCGCAACGCTCATATCGCCAGAAACATGGAGATGGTACACGCTACCGTGAATCATCCTTCTGTAGTAATCTGGAGTTTGGGTAACGAGGCTGGTCCTGGCAAGACTTTCGTAGATTGCTATAATGCCATCAAGGCTTATGATACCAGCCGCCCAGTTCAGTATGAGCGCAATAATGATATCGTGGATATGGGTTCTAACCAGTATCCTTCCATCGCCTGGGTTCAGGGTGCCGTACAGGGCAAGTACAAGCTGAAGTATCCGTTCCACATCTCTGAGTATGCTCACTCTATGGGTAATGCCTGCGGTAACCTGATAGATTACTGGAATGCCATCGAGAGCACCAACTTCTTCATGGGTGGAGCTATCTGGGACTGGGTTGACCAGGCTCTTAACAAGCAGGATCCTGTAACCGGAAAGACCTACTGGGCATACGGTGGTGACTTCGGTAAGGACAACAAGCCAAACGATGGTATGTTCTGCATGAATGGTATCGTTCGCCCAGACTTCTCACCTAAGGCTCAGTACTATGAGGTAAAGAAGGTTTATCAGAATGTAGGCGTGAAGGCTGTGGATATGAAGCAGGGACAGATTGAAATCTTCAACAAGAACTACTTCGAGCCTCTCAAGAATTACCAGATTGTATGGTCTCTCTATAAGGATGGTGTCTGCATTTCAAAGAATCAGCCATTGCAGGGTGCCAAGAATATCGTGGGTCCTCGCGAGAAGGGCTTCTATACCTTGCCATACGATTATGCAAGTCTCGATCCTAAGAGCGAGTACTTCGTAACTGTTCAGTTCCTTCTGGGCAAGGATATGCCTTGGGCTGCCAAGGGTTATCCGCAGATGGAAGAGCAGTTGAGAGTGAAGGGCGCTGATGTGGCTGCTCCTTCTATCGCTACTGTTGCCAAGAACGGTAAGGCGATGAAGCTTTCGGTAGATAAGGCGGCTAAGCGTGCCAACATCCATGGTGGCAACTTCCAGGTGGCATTCGACCTGAATACCGGTGCTATCTATAGCCTGAAGTATGGCAGCCAGGATATCATCAAGGATGGCAATGGTCCTAAGCTCGATGCATATCGTGCTCCTACAGACAACGATGCCGGTATCGGATACCACAATGCATGGTTCAAGAATGGTCTGTACGACCTGCAGCATGTAGTGAAGAACTGGAACTATACTGCCAAGAAGGATGGTACTTACCAGCTCGAATTTACTGTAGAGAGTCAGGGTAAGGAGGGATGCGATGTGAATTACAGCAACCGCGACCGTGACCCAGAGTCTTGCTATAACTTCGAGAAGAACAAGCGTGCCTTGACTGATGCTGACCTGAAGTTCACTTCACGCCAGATCTATACTATCTATAAGGATGGTTCTATCGAGATGCAGAGTGCCATCGGTGCTAATCGTTCTAAGGTCATCTTGCCTCGTATCGGCTATTCCATGGTATTGCCAAGCGAGTTGAACCAGTATGATTATTATGGACGCGGACCTGTCAACAACTATAACGACCGCAAGACCAGCCAGTTTATCGGTTGGTACCACAGTCCGGTAGCAGAGCAGGGCATCATGCTTCCTAAGCCACAGGCACAGGGCAACCGAGAGGAGGTTCGTTGGTGTGCCGTTACGAACGACAGCCAGCAGGGTGTAGTATTCATCTCTGACAGTACAATGTCTGCTTCAGCATTGCCTTGGAGTCAGCAGGAGTTGACTTTGGCAGCACATCCATATCAGTTGCCAAAGAGCAGCGGTACTCACTTGCACCTCGATGCAAAGGTTACAGGATTGGGCGGTGCCAGCTGCGGACAGGGTGGTCCTTTGACACCAGATCAGGTACGCAGTACTCCTACTACCTTCGGATTCATCATCCGTCCAGCTGTGAAGTCAGAGCTTGGAAATATCGTGAAGGTTTCAGCTACCGGTCGTGAAATGGTGAAGGAGGTTATGAAGAAGATGCAGCAGAATCAGCAGACATCCGGTCTTCAGATTGCCTTTGCTTCCAGCCAGGAGCCTGATGAGGGTGATGCTGCCTACTTGGTAGATGGCGATCCTTCTACCTTCTGGCATACGATGTATTCCATTACATTGGCTAAGTATCCTCACTGGGTTGACTTCGATGCTGGCAAGCAGAAGGTCATCAAGGGCTTTACTTATCTGGCACGCCAGGATGGTTCTTTGAATGGTTGCATCAAGGATTATGAAATCTACGTCAGCAACGACAACAAGACTTGGGGTGAGCCAATCCTGAAGGGTCATTTTGAGAAGACTGCCAAGCTGCAGAAGGTGATGTTGAACAAGCCTGTCAAGGCTCGCTACTTCCGTCTGCGTGCATTGAATGAGCAAAATGGTCAGGATTATGCTTCGGGTTCAGAGTTTACACTGATTACTGAATAATAAGTGGAAGATGATATTCATTCTTTTTGATGCATAAAAGATATTCGTTCTTTTTGATGCATAAAAGAATGAGGAATACCGAATATTATGCGCTTTTCAATTCATAGAAGGAGAAAAGTTGCATAATATTCGGTTTTATTGTAAAAAAGATGCGGGAAAATTTGGTAGTTTCGCAAAAAAGTATTACCTTTGCACTCGCTAATGAAAAATAGCAGTGTTGGTTCCGTAGCTCAGTTGGATTAGAGCAACAGCCTTCTAAGCTGTGGGTCTTGGGTTCGAACCCCAACGGAATCACAAAAGTGGATTAATCGAAAGGTTAATCCACTTTTTGTTTTATATCACAGAATTTTCGCTTGTGGCTCAAGAACGGGCTGAAGGCCCAAAAGCTCCTAGCCCAGGGCAACACCCTGGGTATAGTAGCAGTCAGCAAGGCGCCCTGTAAGGGCAAAAGCTTTGTGTATTGATTGGTACTTGAAAGCTGTTGCCCTTACAGGGCGCAGAGCAGATGCAACAAAAAACCCAGGGTGTTACCCTGGGCTATGAGCTTTTGCCCTTTCAGGGCGTATTGTATGTGACTTATGGCACACCCTCCTATGAGCTTTTGCCCTTTCAGGGCGTTTGAAAGTGCAATTATTACCACCTTCAATTTTGTTATTTTCAATTAATCTGATTATTTCAGTTAATCTGATTATTTCAGTTTCTTGAGATAACCCTCAGCACGGGTATCTCCCAGTTCCTTTGCTTTTTCCAGGTTCTTGCGAGCCTCTTCCTTCTGCTTATTCTCCATCTGGAGCAAACCGAGGAGGAGATAGCCATCGGCATATTCTGGAGCAATCTCTATGCAATGCTTGGCTGCACTGATGCCTTCTGCATATCGTTTCACACGTAAGTCAAGACTAGCCCATTCTGCAAAATAAGTAGGCTCGTTTGGAGCGAGGTAGCAGGTACGGGCAATATCAATCAGCGCTGGCTGCCACATACGCAACTTGGTCTCAGCCTTATATCTTGCATAGAAGAATGCAGGATTAACAGGACGGACAATCGAATCATACATATTATAGTCGGCTATAGCACTACGATACTCTCCCTGTTCTGCCTGGAAATCACCACGAGCCAGATAGTAAGGACCAGCCATGGTGCCCGAGTTCTTAGCCTCATTGACTGCACTGTCCAGTAAAACCTTAATCTCTGTAGCAGGAGCCTTGAGCTGAATCTTAGCCTGAGCTGCCTCCAGGAAGATTTCCGGATTCTTGACTGAAGTCTTGGTCAGGGCGATGAACATATCGTATGCCTTCTGATAATTACCCTTGGTAAAGATGATACGTGCCTCCTGATGCTGATATACAGGATTGGCATTGATGGCGTATGCCTTCTGTGCCTCTTCTATCGCCTTGTCGTAAGTCCAGGCTGTATAGGCAGAATCACCCTTATAGATCAGTTTCTGATAGATGACATCAGAATAATTAGAGTGGGCTTCATCCTTGGCTGAAGATTTTTTGATTCCTTCTTCCATACATTTGGCAGCCTCGGCAAACTCGTTCTTATCTACAAGCAGAGTTGCTTTTTCCTTATAGCCGAATGCTGAAGCAGGGAACTTTGCCATAAACTCATCTGCATACTTGTCATAGATGTCGCGGGTCACCTGACTCTTATTGAGCGTCATCATTGTAATCGCCTCCTGTTCGGTATCAGGAAGAGCAGTACGGATGCCTGTTTGGCGAAGGGCTGCATCCAGTGTGGAAAGACCCGTTACCTTCAATTCCTTGGCATAGTTGGCATCAATAGCAGTTACCTGACCGTTGCTATGCATGATACCAATCACCTGTCCGCTTTTGTTGACGAATGGGCAACCCACTGCATTGTCCGGTACGGTGTTGGAGAAGATATAGTAATTGTAAGTTTCCTTAAACTTCTCAACGCTTGCGATATCCTCCTGCTGGAAAGGTGACTTCTTGATAGAATAAGGTACGAGCCAGACCTTGCTGCCCGCAGGTGATTCTGCCGTTGCAATGTTGGCAGCCGTAGTGTTACCCAGTACCCTGAACTTAGCCACATCGTAAAGTTCATCGGCACCGAGGATGGCATCCACGTCCATCGACTTTCCGCTGGCATCCACGATGGTAGCCTTCACAGCACCGATAAACGGTTTGAAGGTACCGATAGCCGTTCCCTTGTTATCAATAAACACACCTTGTGTAGAAGAAATGATGTTACCATCCTTGTTGAAGGTGGTGAGTGTAAATACGCTCTTAGCGGCTTTCTGTACAGAGCCTGGCTGAGCGAAGAGGGATGATGCACCCAGCATCAGTCCCATCAGTATCATATTTATTCTTTTCATATTCTCAATAATTCTTTGGCATTGGCAAGAGCTGCCTGCGTGATGTCACTGCCACTGAGCATCTGGGCAATTTCCTCAATGCGCTCCTGGTTGTTGAGTTCTTTCATGTGCGAGATGGTTCCGTTCTCGGTTTCCTCCTTCAATACCTTGTAATGATGGCTACCCTTGGCTGCTATCTGTGGCAGATGAGTGATGGAGAGTACCTGTCGGTTTTGGAGTCCCATCTCTTCCATGATATCTGCCATCTTTTCAGCTATCTTGCCGCTTACACCGGTATCAATCTCATCAAAGATAATGGTTGGCAACTTCACGGCTCCACTGATCATTGCTTTCAGCGAGAGCATCACACGAGCAATCTCACCACCCGAAGCTACCTGACTGACAGGCTGTAGCTGGGTACTCTTGTTGGCACTGAAGAGGAAGCTGACCTTATCGGCACCATTTCCAGACAGTGGTTTATCTGCGAAGGCAATCTCGAATCTCACATTCGGAATGCCCAGCGGGATGAGTCTGCCCTTCATCTCTTTTTCGATTGCCTTTGCTGATTTCTGACGGATAGAAGTGAGTAGGGCAGCTTGCTTTTCAGCCTTGGCAAGGAGAGCTGCAACTTCTTTTTCCTTCTCTTCGATGTCTTCATCGCCATTATCGATATGTGCAAGCTGTTCTGCGATGCGGTCACGGGTAGCGATGAGTTCAGTCACCGTTTCCACATGGAACTTCTGCTGCAGGGTGTAGAGCTTGTCCAGACGGGTATTGATGGCATCCAATCGGTTAGGATCGAATTCCACGTGATCTACACTACTGCTGATTTCCTGTGCGATGTCCTTCAGTTCGATATAGCTGCTCTGCATTCTGCCAGCCACATCCGTCATGCTTGGATAGACATCACAGATATTTTCCAGTTGATGAGTGGCGTTCTTCAGTTTGTCAAGTATGCTGTCGTCTTCTCCCGAAAGCGCATTGTCTGCTTCGAAGAGAGCGGTCTTGATATCCTCCGAATGGCTCAGGGTCTCTGCTTCCTGTTCCAGCTGTTCCAATTCGCCTTCCTGCAGATTTGCATCATCCAGCTCTTTATGCTGGAAGCGCATAAACTCCTCGTTCTCACGGTTCTTGGCAATTTCGGCTTTCAGCTCTTCCAGAAGTTCCTTGGCTTTGCGATAGGCATAATACTCCTTTTGGTAAACCTTGAGCTGTTCGGTATCCTGAGCGATGATATCCACCACATTCAACTGGAAGTCTTCTTTCTGCAGAAGAAGATTCTGATGCTGCGAATGAATATCCACGAGTTGCTCTCCCAATTCTCTCATACGGGTGAGAGGCACCGGGGTATCATTGATGAAGGCACGGCTCTTGCCGGCTGCAGTCAACTCTCTTCGGATGATCGTATCATCGGCATCATAGTCGATGTCGTTATCATCGAAGAATTTCTGCATACCATATCTGGAGAGATCGAAGTGAGCCTCTATCACGCATCGGTCTCTTCCAGCCTTGATCGCCTTGCTGTCGGCACGGTTACCCAGAAGCAGTCCGATGGCACCGAGGATGATACTCTTTCCTGCTCCTGTCTCACCCGTGATGACGGAGAAGCCAGGATAGAGAGAGATGTTCAGCTCGTCGATGAGCGTGAAGTTCTTGATATATAATTGCTTGAGCATATTTATTCTACTTTTTGATAAAGATATAAAGGGAAAGCTGATTCTGATTTTCAGAAGCTTCCGTTCTGGAAGATGATCTCATGAAGATTCCAACCTGAAAAATCATTCCTTGACCAGATCCCAATATTTATTCTGTGAAGGATTGATGGAGAAGAGGAGTTCATAGATGCTCTCCTTTTCCTTTTGGGTTCCTTTGCCGCGATAGATGTTGGCAAGTTCATCCTTCTTGAAGTCGGTCCATATCTGTGGCAACAAACTGAGCGGGCGGTTTTCCTTCGCCTTCTTCAGTCCTGTTTCCAGGGCGGCGGTTATCTCGGTACGACCTCTTTCCGCATTATTCGCCATCTCGTCGAGTCCTTTCCGATAGTAGTCATACTGCAACTGTCTGAAGGGTTCCAACGCTCCATCCAGATAGTCTGAGATGATGGCATATCGGTTTCGGTCATCAGAGAAAGCCTTCCATCCGGGATAATCCAGATTCTGGGCATTGTTTGTCAGATTCATGCAGCGCTGCAGGATGTCTTCACCGCCTTTGGGGGCAAAACTATCCAGATCGATGCCGATGATAAGATATGCATAATAGGCAAAGAGAGCTGTAAGCTGATTGTCTATCTGCTGCTCATTGAACTCCAACTGGTCGTATTCGGCAAAACGAAACGTGAAGTTATCATCCACATTATTATATAAGGTGGAGGTGTATGCCGAATTGAAGACGGGGCGATTGGCCTGTATCAGCGCCTTGCAGGTAAAGAGATTCTGGTCTCTGTCATACTTGGTGACGGTGATATTGAAGTTGCAGATGATGCGTTCGTTCTTCTGAAACTGAAGATGAGTCCATTGGCGATTGTTGACGAATTGCTGCAAGCTTTGTTGCAGATTGTCGAATACGCCTTTTTCCGTACCCGAAATCTGGGCATGGTTGATAGTAATCTTAGCTTGCAGCTCCTGTGCTGAAATCGCAGAAGGACAGCAGCACAGGAGGCCAGCAGCTAAAGATACCGGACTAAAACAGGAGAGCCAGCTCATCAATGATGTCGTGAGCCACCTCAGTCTTCGGTTTCTTTTCATATTCTTTCTTTCCCTTTTCAGAGATGATGGTAATCTGATTGTCGTCAGTACGGAAAGTAGTGCCCGGATTACGTGTAGAGTTGAGCACGATGAAGTCGGCGTTTTTCTTCACTCTCTTCTTCTGTGCATTACTCTCTTCATCGTTGGTTTCCAGGGCGAAAGCTACGATTCGCTGATTCTTTTGTTTCATCTGTCCCAAAGCAGCTGCGATGTCATGGGTAGGCACCAGTGTCAGCTCCAGGTCATCCTTTTCGCGCTTGATTTTCTTATCAGCTACATTGGCAGGACGGAAGTCTGCTACGGCTGCACAGAGAATGGCTGCATCAGATGAAGCAAAGGCTGCTGTGGCTGCCTGATACATCTCCTCACAGCTCTCCACATTGATACGGTGGATAGCAGGACTACAGTCCAATGAAACAGGACCTGCCACCAAAGTAACATCCGCACCACGGCGAAGACATTCTTCGGCAAGTGCGAATCCCATCTTTCCTGAAGAATAATTGCCGATGAAACGCACTGGGTCAATCTTCTCATAGGTTGGTCCAGCTGTAATCATCACCTTCTTACCGCAGAGGTCTTTCTCCGTATTCTTCTGGTTCTCCGATTCTACATCAGCAACCTCATCGGCATTCTCCATCATCTTGAAATATCTATCCAGGTAATTCACGATGACATCCGGTTCCTCCATGCGTCCCTTTCCCTCTAATCCAGAAGCAAGGAATCCCACTTCCGGTTCGATGATATGGTTACCATAGCCGAGAAGGGTTTTCATGTTAGCCTGGGTAGAAGGATGCTTGTACATATCAAGGTCCATGGCAGGAGCAATGAAGACTGGTGCCTTCATGGAGAGATAGGTGGTGATGAGCATATTGTCTGCAATACCATGCGCCATCTTGCCCATGGTAGATGCAGTACATGGTGCAATGACCATCGCATCCGCCCAGAGACCGAGATCCACGTGCGAATTCCAGGTACCATCACGCTGTGAGAAGAACTCGCTTACCACCGGCTTGTGGGTCAGCGCCGAGAGGGTGATAGGGGTAATGAACTCCTTACCGGCAGGCGTAATGACCACCTGTACCTCAGCTCCCTTCTTGATGAGACCACGGATGATAAGACATGACTTGTAGGCTGCAATGGACCCCGTAATGCCCAATACGATTTTCTTTCCTTTTAACATATTATTTTCCAATTCTCTTGTTGAACTCGCGCAGACGGATACGGGTGAGTACCTGCTTGGTATTGTTGGTGAAATCGCTTCCCAATACCCAGGTGAAGTAACCAGGATCCTTGGTCAGGATCTCTGCCACATCCCATCCTTTGTATTTGCCGAAGTTGAATACCTCGTGCTTGCGAGGATTGCCCTTTTCGTCGAGTATCACATTGCCGTCGGCATCCTTCAACTCCTGCCAGACTATGCGTCCGGCAAAATCTACATTGTCGTTGCGCTTGGAGAACTCCGCAAGCTCGTCCATGTCATTATTGAGTACACGGTCGGCTTCCTCCTGAACACCAGGGGCATAACGGTCCAGCTCGCCTTTCAGTACGCAATAGGTAGCCTCGGTATCCTGGTCGGCGCGGTGTGCCTCGAAGTCTTCCTCCATCTTTCTACCGCAATAGAACTTGTATGCAGCAGCCAGATTACGACGCTCCATCTTCATAAAGATGTTCTGGGCATCAATGAGGCGACACTTAGAGAAATCGAAATCGATGCCGGCACGCAGGAATTCCTCTGCAAGCATAGGTACATCGAAATGATTGGAGTTATAGCCAGCAAAATCACAACCGGAGAACTCCTGGTTGAAGGTAGCCGCCAACTGCTTGAAGGTTGGTGCATCCTTTACATCATCATTGCTGATACCTGTAAGAGCAACCACCTCTTCAGGGATTGGCTTCCCTGGATTGATAAACTGGTTTTTACGTACCTCTGTTCCATCTGGATACACCTTGATATAGGAGATCTGGATGATTCTGTCTTTCACCATGTCAAGACCAGTAGTCTCTAGGTCGAACACGATCAGAGGCTTAGTAAGATTTAATTTCATTACTTCTAGTATTTATTACTATATATTACTGATAGGGAAGGGGTGTTTAGATGAACCAAGCTCCTTATTCGTTAAGGAGCATTGGCATGATGAGCATGAGGATGTCTTCGTTTTCTGGCTGCTCAGCTGGTACAATGATACCGGCACGGCTAGGATCAGCCAAGTGGAAGACAACCTGATCGCTGTTCAGATTACCCAGGATTTCCATCAAGCTGCTACCCTTGAAACCGATGCTGATGCTGGAACCGCTATATTCGCAAGCCAATACTTCCTTGGCAGAAGTAGAAAAGTCGATGTCTTCTGAAGAAACCTCGAAACGGCCGCTCTCGATATGGAAACGGATCAGCTGGCTGCTCTCGCTGGCAAATGGCAAAACACGGCGCAATGCACTCTGCAAGCCCTTGCGATCTACGGTTATCTCACATGGGTTGTTGGCAGGAATCACTGAGTTGTAATTAGGATAGCGACCATCAATGAGGCGGCATTTCAATACGCCATCGCTAAACTGAATCTCAGCTCTGCGTGCATCAAACTTGATGGTTGCCTCATCATCCTTGCTCAGAATGTTCTTCAGCAATGATGCTGGCTTCTTAGGCAGGTTGAATGAAGCAGGAGTTTCACTCTTGATAGTGAAGTTCTTGCTTCTTACCAACTTATGGCCATCACTTGCAACGATGGCAAGCGCTTCTGGAGTAAGGTCGAAATAGATACCATTCATTACTGGGCGCAGCTCATCGCTGGCTGTTGCAAAGAGAGAACGGTTGATATTGTCGATCAGCACCTGTGCTGGCAAGACGAGGGTAGTGCAGGCATCACCCATATCCTGTGTTGGAGGATAGTCTTCAGCATTCAAGCCTGTGAAATTATAGAGACCATTCTGATATACAATCTTAATGGCATAACTATCTGTATCTACATCGAAGCTGAGAGGCTGCTCAGGCAACTCCTTCAATGCATCCAGGATGACGCGGTTGGCAACGCAGAACTCGCCTTCGCCATCGCAGTCAGTGAGAGCGATGGTACTCTTGATGATGTTATCACTGTCGCTTGCGGTGATGGTCATCTCGCCGTTGGCAACTTGAAACAGGAAATTGTCAAGGATAGGCAGAGAATTCTTGCTGCCAATCACCTTAGCAAGCATATTGAGCTTGCTGTTCAATGCTGAACTTGAAACTGTAAATCTCATGAGTCGTTATTTTATATTATTAATTTTCTATATTACTTATCTCATTTTCATTGCTGATGCTCCTTACTTGATGGGTAAATTGGAGCATTTGCGCAATTATGAGCACAAAAATACAAAAAATATTGGGGATAGACAAAAATAATCGAAGAAATGTTTTTGTTTTAAAACTATTTTTAGTAATTTCGCAGTCAGAAAGAAAAATAGTAGATAGATTCACTCGTTTTTGAGCCTCTTCATACATCTTTTGATTCTCGATGAAAATGGGGCTCGGCAGGCGAAGGATTGAAACAATTTTTAAAATAATAATATGGAATTACAAGGAAAGGTAATTGCCGTTTTACCTGAAAGAAGCGGCGTTTCTGCAAGAGGTGAGTGGAAGGCTCAGTCGTTCGTTATCGAAACTCACGAGCAGTATCCAAAGAAGCTTTGCTTCGATGTTTTCGGAGCAGATCGTCTTGCTCAGTTCAACATCCAGAGTGGTGAGGAACTTTTGGTTTCTTTTGATTTGGATGCACACGAATATAATGGTCGTTGGTTCAACAGTGTCCGCGCTTGGAATGTGCAGCGTGTAGATCCTAATGCTGTTGCTGCCATGCAGGGTGGCATGCAGCCAGTTGGTTCTCCATTCCCTCCAGTAAGTGCGGCTCCTCAGGCAGCTCCTGCTCCTGCTCAGGGTGCAACTGCTCCATTCCCTCCAGCTCAACCAGCAGCTCCAGCAGCAGGTGGCAGCGCAGACGATCTCCCATTCTAAGAGAGACAAGCATGTAAGAAAATTGCAAAGAGCATTCGAAAGGGTTTGTTTCCACAATCCTTACGAATGCTCTTTTTCTATAATTGGACTTCTATACCGGTTTAAAACCAGCAAAAACTACCCTTAAGGAAAAAAAGATTTATCCTTAAGGAAAAATATAATTTCCCTTAAGGGTAAATATTTCTAGCCTTAAGGGTAAAAGTTTAGCCCCAAATGGATGCTAAACTTTAACCTGGAAAAAACTTATACTTTTTTATTCCTTTGCTAATCGTTTCGTCTTCTTTTTTCAAAGAATGCCCGGGAGGCTGCAAAGAACAATACCACTGCGGCAGCATTTTCGACCGCTACCATCCAGAAGGCACCACTATAACCGAAATGCTCAGCTACAACACCACCCAGAAGACAACCGATTCCAAATCCCAGGTCCCAACCGGTCAGGATACTGCTGTTGGCAGTACCACGCTGGTCGTGGCGGGCTACATTGATAAACATATTCAGGAAGGCTGGATACAGGTGACCATTTCCCAATCCTATCAATGCAGCTGAAAGATAGTAGGCTATCGGATGCTTGATGGCTACGAATATCGTAAAACCAACGAGTGATATCAGCATTCCTTCGGCAGCATTCTGGGTCAGCTTCCCCTGACTCAAAGCCTTTCTGCCTTGCAATCTGCTCATGAACAATCCCATAGAGAGGATTGCAAAATAGGTACCCGTTCCTCCGGTAATGCCTAATTCCTCCTTACTGTAAATGGCGAGATAGTTGCTCAATACACCCCAGCAGAAACCAAACATGCAGATGTTGATGGCCAACAGCCAGGCGCGGGTCAGGAAGAAGCGGTCGAGCGAGAGCTTCTCCTTGTTTCTGATAATTTCCTTCTCTGGGAGTTTCACCGTTCCAGCTATCACTACAGAAGCAATGGCTACCACAAAGGCTATCCAGAAAAGTACCATATAGCTACCCACCAGATTGTGCAGATAGATACCTATGGAAGGGGCAATCGCCATGGCGAAGTTGTTGCTCAATCCATAAAGACCGATACCCTCATTGCGTCTGCTCGCTGGCAAGACATCGATGGCACAGGTACTGTTGGCAACAGTTACCGCTCCGAAAGGTCCACCATGCAGGGTTCGGCAGATGGCAAACATCAGGATGGTACTGGCTGCTATGTATCCTGCAAAGAAGATGGCAAAAGCCGTCAGACAGACCATCAGCACTTTCTTGCGGGAAAATCCATCCACCACATATCCGCTAAACGGACGGATGATGAGTGCCGCCACCGTATATCCGCTCAGAACAATGCCTATCACATCCTTCGTAGCCCCGAAAGTTTCACTCAGATAGAGTGGAAGGAGTGGGGTGAGGAGATAGAAGGCAAAGTAGAGCAGAAAGTTGGTGGTCATCACCTTGATGTAATTCGCATTCCAAAGTTTTTCTTTCATCTCTTCTGTATTTCTTCATTTCAAGATTCTACCCTATACTTATCATTAGTCCAGGGCGAGTATAGTCTGCTTGCGAAAGTTTATATTCTATCCTCTAGCCAGGCATCAATGAGTTTGCGGGCAATCGACAATTTCTCCGGCAGAACAGGGAGATTGTCCTTGCTGAACCATTTGCCGCGGGAAAGCTCTTCTTTCTGAAGATGAATCTCACCATCTACATATTCGGCTGTATATCCTACCATCAAGCCACTTGGGAACGGCCACGGTTGGGAACCGAAATACTTGAGGTTCTTGATGGTCAGCCCCGTCTCTTCCATCACCTCACGATGAACAGCTTCCTCCAGACTCTCACCTGTTTCCACAAAACCGGCTACCAGGGAATCGAAGTTACCCTTGAAGTTACGGGCATGAACCAGCAGCACCTGATCGCCCTTCTTGATGAGAACGATGATGGCTGTAGCCAGAGAGGGCCAGACAGACTTGCCACACTCGGTACATTTCTTACTGATATCTGTTGACATCTTCATAGGTGAACCGCATACACCGCAAAACTGGGTGTTCATATCCCAATAGTTCAGTTCCTGACATTTTCCCGCTTTCTGATACAACTCTGGGGAGAGCTTGTAAAAGCTAGGACGCAAACCGCACATCTCATATTTCGGATTGTCGGTTACGGGCTCTGGAATGGTGAAAGTCTTCACTTCCGTACCGTCATTCATCGGTGTGATGTTGAGGATATGGGTCCAAGGCTTGGTTGCTATCGGACTTTCCTCACTACATGGAATCGTATAGGTTCCATCTTCTCTCTTCTCGAGCAAGATATCTGTCTTGCAAAATATAAACCAATACTTCATAATCTATTATTTATTCTTTCCGAAAAGCAACTCATAGTCACGCTGGGCAGCAGGCTTGGTCCATGCTTCCGGCACGAACTTCCAGTTGTTGTTGGCCTTCGCCTCAACGGTTCCCATCTTTTCTATCGCTTCCATCAGGTAGTAACGCTGGTCGCGCTCACTGCGATAGATGATTCTGCTATCCAGACTATCCTTTGGAATACCGGCACCACGGGTGAGGAGCTCGCCGCCACCATTACCGCGATAACTGTTCACTGCCACCTTATACCACTTCTTCTCATCGAAAGGCTGACCATTGCTCATACGCAGAATCTTCACCTTCTCTCCGTCTGGCTTGGTAACATCCACCTCATAATCAATGCCGGCAGCACTGTCGAAGTTGAAGGAGAGGTTCTTGAAGCCCAGACGTTGCTGGTCGCCCTTAGTCTGGGTATCGAGCAGGAGAAGATGGTCATCAGAACTCTTCATCGTATTCACCCAGAGATCATAGCTCATCTCCAGATGCTTGCGGATCTCCTCTCCGGTAAGGCGCATCACGTAGAGCTGGTTCTCATATTTATAGAGATTGAACATGTCACCAACATAGATAGGTCCCGCATTAATGGTGGAATTAAACTGGAGGGGCGCATTGAAGGCAATATCGGCATTCGTGATCTGAAGCTGCAGGTTGAGGATGAAATCATTGAAGGCGCAACTGCCGAAGAAAGACTCGCGGCTGTGAATGGTATTCTTGAAAGTTCCGATCTGCTTGCTGACAAACTTGTTGATTTCTGCAATCTGAGGCTCGAATGCCTTCATGAAATCCTCATCAATAGGACATTTTGTCACATCTGGCAGACTGCCAACTATCTTTTTGTCTGTCACAACATACTGCTTTTTGCCATTCACCTTCTTCTTGTCCAGGGTAATGGTCACCTCGGCATCTGCCACATTCAGTGCATTATTGGCAGGGTCGAGACACACCACAGGCTTACCCTCCACATTCAGGATCGTCTCATTGCAGCGGGTATGGTCATGTCCGAAGAGTACCATATCGAAGCCTGGCACCTCCTTTGCTACCCGCAGGGAGGCATCCTCCTCATATTCGGGAGTGACAATACCGCCATCCTTACCGCTGTGGAAGACACCGATGACAACATCCGGTTTCTCCTTCTCCTGGATAATCTTCATCCATTTACGGGCACAGGTCACCATATTCTCAAACTTCATACCGCTCCAGAGATTCTCTGTCAACCAGTTAGGAATAGCTGGGGTCAGCATACCGAGAACGGCAATCTTCACACCCTCACGGTTCAGGATGATATAAGGCTTCACATAAGGCTCACCGGTCTTGGTATCAATGATGTTGGCACCCAGCACCGGGCAGTCTAACTCCTTGATCCACTTATCGTAAACCGCATGACCAGTCTCTACATCGTGATTACCGAAAGCCTGGGCATCATACTTCATATAGTTGACGACATCAGCTGCTACATTACGAGCCTGGGTGTTGATATAATTATAGAAGTAGCAGGTAGGTTGTCCCTGAAGGATATCGCCATTCTCCAGGAGGATGACATTGTCCTTATAGGTCTTGCGCAGATCGTTTACATAAGAGGATACGCGTGCCAGGGTTCCTGCCTTCGGTTTGCGATTGATGAAATCGTATGGGAAGAAAGAACCATGTACATCACTCGTCTGAATCACTCTGAGTTTGACGGTGCGCTGCTGTGCCATTGCCTGCGAATTAAAAGTGAGCGCCAAGAGGAGCGCTGCGAATAACTGTTTCATACTTTTTCTCGAATTTATTTGTTTCAACTGCAAAATTACAAAAAAGTTGGCAATTACGGCATACTTTTTGTTGGATTCTTATAAAAATCATAAAAATAGGAGGTATTATACTATGGCATTTGTAGATTATTACAAGATTCTCGGTGTAGATAAGAACATCCCGCAGAAGGATGTGCGCGCTGCATATCGCAAGCGTGCTAAACAGTTTCATCCGGATTTGCATCCTAACGACCCAAAGGCAAAGGCTAAGTTCCAGGCGCTGAACGAGGCGTATGAGGTGATTTCGGATCCGGAAAAGCGTGCTAAGTACGACCAGTACGGCGAACAGTGGAAGAATGTAGGAGGCTTCGGTGGTGGAGGCTATGATGGAGCTGCCGGCGGAGGTGCCGCAGGTGGAAATCCATTCGAAGGCTTCGACTTCAGTGGCTTCGGTGGTGGAGGAGGTGGTTTCTCTAGCTTCTTCGAAAATCTCTTCGGCGGAGGTCGTGCCCGCGGTTCACAAGGTGCCGGTTTCGGTGGCTTTGGCGGATTCGGCGGAGCAGGTGCTGGTTTCGGTGCCGGTGCTGAATATGGTACAGGCGGATGTAACGGCGGCTGCGGTGGTCATAGCGCCAGAACGAATACGGGCGAGATGAACATGAATGTGAATATCGACATGTACACCGCACTGCTCGGTGGTGAGGGTATCATCACATTGAGCAATGGTTCAAAGATTAAACTGAAAATCAAACCGGAAACCCAGAACGGTACCAAGGTACGTGTTCGCGGCAAGGGTTATGACAGAGGTGATGGAACCTTCGGTGATCTGATGATTACCTATAACGTGAAGTTGCCTACTGGTCTGAATGAAAAACAGAAGGAATTGCTCCGACAGATGAAGGAAGCAAAGTAAAAGGAAAAAAGAAAGCTCCGATGGACTCAACAATCCACCGGAGCTTTCTTTTTATATTGTTTTTGAATCTTATGATTCTTTTAATTTGTTTTTGAACTTACGAATCTTTTAATCAGATCCGATCTATTGCTGTGGCTCAGAAACCTTGTTCATATTGAAGGCAGAAACCTTGCCATCAGGTGAAACAACTGCAGAAATCTTAAAGAGTTGTTCCTTCTTGGTGCCATCTGTCAAATCTACGTCCTGACGGGCAGAGAACTGTACCTGATACTCATATTCCTCATCGCCAACCTCGCGCTTCTTGATCTGGTAGTCGTTGTTGATGTGCCAGTTCATATTGGCTACATTATCTTTATAGAGCTTGTCCATAAAGGTAACGACATCAGCCTTGGTAGCCGAGTTCTTACCAAGCAGGGAAGAGAGAATATCCTCGCAGGTAGCAGTCAATCCATCCGCATTACGGGAATTGATGCTCTGGAAGAACTGACGGAACAATCCGCTTACCATCTGCTTTTCTTCAGGCTGGAGGTCACGGCTCTTCACCTTCTTCAGGGCATTTTCAGCCTCTTCGATATGAGCACCATCTGTATGAGCATTCAGGTATGCCTGGTAGGCATCAGCTGTATCTGCAGCCTTAGCCACATTCCAGTCGAGGGAATCTATCTTAAGCAAAGCTTCCTGTTTGTGCAAACTGTTAGGATACTTCTGGAGATAATCCTCCAAAGCTTCTTTCGATCCGCTCACTACCGCATTGGTCCAATCCTGGTCGTTCTGCTTCAACAGGTCTAGATGAGCCATAATGGAATCGCGATGTGCTTCATCTGCATCCTTGTAGGTATCGAGATAACTCTGCAGTACCATCGGATCGCTGCTTTGCATCGCATACTCATAAGCTTCCATCTCCTTGTTGCGATTGGCACTGTCGTAGAAGTAATACATAATGCCACATGCCAAGACTGCAAAGATGAATGAGATGATGAAGATAGAGCGGGTGTTCTTTTTCTTCTGTGGTTCCTGAGGAGTATTGCCCTCTCCGCCATCATTTCCGCTCGCAGTAACACCAGGACGACGTACAGGAGGTACTGGAGGGACAGGAGGGGTAGGAGGTGCAGAAGGAGTTGTTGGAGCCGCAGGAGCCTGCGGTATTGCTGCCGATGCAGCGGACGACACCGGTGATGCAGGTGCCTCAAGAGGACGTGTTACCCCCACAGCTATCTCATGGCAGTTTGGACATATCTCCTGACTGCTGAAATAAACCTCACCGCAATGAGGGCATTTGGTGATTTTTCCAGCTATCTCAACGCCGCAACTAGGACAGGTTGGAGCCTTGTCACTGATCTGGCGACCACATTCTGGACATTTAATAATTGCCATAGTTTTATTTAAAGTTTATGTTTTACTTAAATTCTTCATGTTCCAAAGCTTTCAGACCTTATTCACTCTTTACCTTAAAACTAATCATAAAGTTCAAAGTTCCAAGTAACAATGTCTTATCTGTGTCTGAATCTAATCTCTCTCAATCGATGCCTACCCATGAATCTACTCTTATCCACGTAGCCATTGATACCGTTCAGCTTTCCCTTACCGGTATATTGCCACATCTCAAAGTCTCTTCCATCCTTGAGCACAGGTTCTCGTTTGGTATATTGTGCTATCATCAGTTTGTAGCTGTCGAGCTTTCCCAAAAGATAATGGTCATAGAAGTTGGCACCCGTATAGATGAGCGGCTTCTGTCTGTATGCCTTTTCCACGAGATGCAGGAACTTAAAGAGTGAGTCGCAAAACTCCTCTGTCTCCAAACCACTCTTGGTCTCTACGTCAATCATAGGCAAGAGATCCTGGTCGCCCGGTCGGCATTGAGCCATGAAATTCTTCAACTGAGTTTCCTGAGGAATACGGGCACGATAAAAGTGGTATGAACCCACCTTGAGTCCATATCTATGCGCCAGATCTATATTCTGCTTATATTTGCTATCTACATTGGTTCCACCTTCGGTAGCCTTCAGATAAACATACGCCATCTTGGAGTTATCGCCCACCGTTTCCCAGAACACATTGCCCTGATAGTGGCTGAGGTCTATGCCATGCACATGACTGCAGGTATCCTCGCATTGCACCTGCGCACTTGCGCATAATGCTATTATTGATGATATTATTGTTATACAAAATCGTTTCATAGATGCAAAGGTACGAAAATCGCTTGAAATTCGTCACAGAGTATGCTTATTTTTTATATATTTTATATTATTCTTCGATTTCTGAGAGCGAGCGGTAGAAGTTATTGCAGAAATTGCTGATAGTTTCTATGGGCGCATATTCCAGATACCGCATACTGCGGCGCAGGTTTTTGCGCATCGTGCCACCGGTGGTGCGAACGAATCCAGCCTGGGTCTGCTCGAATAAAATTTCCTGCTGATCGAGACTGTTATAATAAAGCGAACGGAGGGTCAGCTTGTAGGCACCACGTTCTACACGGCGCACGAAAGGTATCTCATCCTGTTCAAATTCGAAGAAAAGGATAAGTACACTGCCCTGCAACTGCGCCATACGCTGGATGCGGAGCTTGCGCAGCCATTTTTCCAGTTTTACGAAATCTACCTTGTCGCCCTTGGTGCGCAGGTAGTTTCCCATCTCGATGATGCCGCCAAGATTAACGCCATTGGCTAATATTCCATTGATATTGGATACGATGATGCGAAGTAAATGAATGGTCTCAATAGAGGTGTCGATGGCATGACGCTCGTTTTCCTGTATACTGGCTAAACGTCGGTTCAGGAAACCATTGTTCATGCGTACTTCACCCGCAGGCACATCGCTGAGGTTCTTCATCATCTGGGCTATCTTCTTCTGTTTGAAGGTAGTCATCGGTTCCATCTCCTCCTTCGTATGAAAGTGATCGGAACGCAGCTTGACAAAAAGGTTTCTCTGTAAAAAATCCATCGTGTATTCATTTAAAAGTTAAACAATTGGCAATAAGCTACTTCCTTCCTAGCTATATCGCTTCGGGTAACGAAATAGTATCGAAAACAGTGCAGCTAAACCGATAGCCAGAGGATAATAGAGGTATGGAAGGATATCCATCGGACTCAGATTGGCAAGACCTGCTGCCAGAAGCATCTGTACTCCGTAAGGTATCAAGCCCTGAACCGTACAGGAGAAAGTATCGAGGATACTGGCTGCCTTGCGGTTGTCAACTCCAAACTTATCACCAATTTTCTTGGCTATGTTGCCTACCGTGAGGATGGCAACCGTATTGTTGGCAGTACATACATTGACCATGGAAACCAGTGCGGCTATGGACAGTTCGGCTCCTCGCTTGTTGCTGACGTGTGCCGTAATCTTGTCGATGATATAATTGATACCGCCATTCTCACGGATGATTTCGAGCATGCCACCCGCCATCATTGCGATGATGACCAGTTCGCCCATACCGATGATTCCGTTACCCATGGCTGAGAACCAGCCGAAGAGATCGTAACCTCCGGTAGCACCCAGGAGCTGACAGCTTATACCTATCACACCACAGAGCAATGTTCCCATCGTAAGAACCGCCATCACATTCATACCCGCCACAGCAGTGACAAGCACTACCAGATAAGGGAGCACCTTGACATATTCAACCTCCGGAATATCAGTAGGTGCCTGCAGACCGATACCCATCACGGCATAGATAGCCAGTACAATAACGGCGGCAGGTACTACGATAAGAGAGTTGACACGGAACTTATCGCTCATCTTGCAATTCTGAGTCTGGGTAGCTACTACCGTGGTATCAGAGATAAAGGAGAGATTATCTCCAAAATAAGCTCCACCAACGATGATAGCTGTCATCATACCTGTATTAACGTCCATGGAGTGGGCGAGTCCCGCAGCTATCGGAACAAGTGCCACAACGGTACCTACACTTGTTCCGATGGATACGGAGATAAAGCAGGCTGCCAGAAACAGTCCCGGCAGAATCATGCTGGCGGGAAGAATGCTGAGTGCAAGATTGACCGTTGCATCGACAGCTCCCATCGCCTTAGCCGAAGCAGCGAAGGAACCTGCCAATACATATATCCACAACATGAGCATCAGATTGTTGGCGCCGGCACCCTTGCTATAGGTATCTACACGACTCTTGATGGGCATACCACCAGAAATCGCAATGGCATAGATACTGGAGATCATAAATGCCACGGTGAGCGACAAATTGGTATCCTTATGACTGGCATCTACCGAATAGACGGTGAATGCCACGATGAGGACAATCAACAAAAACAATGGCGACAACGCCAACAATCCTTTCTTATTACTCATGTTTCTTTTTAAGTTATTACAATGTTACTCCATTCTTGAAAATGGAAATCTCACGATAGCCGTTGTACTCGTTGCGAGCTTAGATCTGCGTTCTGCGGTAGAAATCGATATTCTCCTTCATCAGCAGCTCAATAGGCATGTAATTCACCGGATTCACCTTCTTCTTGAGAACGATGGCACGGAAGAGGGTATCCACGCAATAGTAGCCCTGCATATAGGCATGCTGTGCGATGAGGAACGAGATACTGCCTTCGCGCAGACATTTCGCATTCTTGCCCACCATATCATAACCCATGATCTGTACGTCACGGCGATTGGACTTCAGCAGATAATCTCCCACGAGATGTGCCTTCGATGTCATTGTTATACAATGATGGGTAGCAGGATGCTCATCAAAGTACTGAGCCATCATCTTCTGGTACTCGTTGCGGGTTCCATTGAGCGGAAGATCAAGCACATTGATGACAATCTGTGGGAAATGATCGTGCATATAATGACGGAATCCCACCTCACGGTTATCCTGCTGCTTGCTGACCACATGGCCATCCTGGGTCTGTCTCATCAGCATCACCTCTTTCTCATTGCCCGCAAGCATCATCAGCATCTTGGCTGCAAAATAGCCAGAGCAGAACGAATCCTGTCCATAGAAGGAGAGAGGGCGCAAGTCTGGCATATAAGAATCGAGAAGGATAAATGGAATACCCTTTTGATGCAACTGGTCTGTAAAACCACGTGTCACTTCCAGAGATGATGGTACTATGATAACACCCTCCGGTTTGGCATCAACAATCTCTTGTGAAACAGCCTTGAAAGAATCCTCATTGGAACGCTCATAGAATCGAATCTCTAAATCAATATGGAAATCCCGGCGCTGGTCTTCGCACTTCCTTGCACCTTCTTCTATCTCTTCCCAATAGGCTTCCGACTCATGCTTCGGTATCAGAAGACAAAAAGTATAAGCCTTGTTGTATGCCAATGCACTGGCATACATATTAGGTTGATAATTCATTTCCTTGAGCGCTTGTTCCACCTTCTCACGAGCCGGCTTCGACACGTTCGGGCGGTCGTGGAGCACACGGTCCACTGTTCCTACAGATACGCCTGCTCTTTCGGCGATATCCTTGATTCTGATTCTTTCGGCCATTGTTTTTAAGTTTATGGTTTTGAGCACATCGCACGTACATTATTATATAATAACTGTGCGCACAAACTGTGCTTTTTACTATGTTTTGTTGAACTGCTGGTTTGTGTGCGGTCACACCGTCAGCATTCGGGCGCAAATATACAACATTTTTTTGAATTGTGCGAATGCACAGCTCTTTTTTTGCACAAAAATCTAAAAAAAAGGAGAAAAAAATGAAAAAAGTGAGAAAAATACGAAAAAATAGGGCGATAAATGAAAAAAACTGCGATTAAATTTTGGTATTCGAGAAATTATAGCTATTTTTGCCAACGGTTAAGGACAACTACTACAAAATTGTCTATTAGTAAACAAACAATAAAAACAAAGAAATTAAAACTATCAAACAATGGCAAAGATTGTAACATTAGGCGAGATTATGCTTCGTTTGTCACCAGAAGGCAACGATCGTTTCATCCAGAGTGAGTCACTTCGCATCATCCCTGGTGGTGGTGAGGCTAACGTTGCTGTTAGCCTTGCTAACTATGGTCACGATGCATATTTCGTATCAAAGTTGCCAAAGCACGAGATTGGCCAAATTGCAGTAAATGGTCTTCGTCGTTATGGCGTCAATACTGAGTTTATCGCCCGCGGTGGTGATAGAGTAGGTCTCTACTATGCAGAGACAGGTGCTTCTATGCGCCCATCTAAGGTTATCTACGACCGTGCTCACAGCGCTATCGCAGAGGCTGATCCTTCGGATTTCGACTTTGACAAGATCATGGAGGGTGCTCAGTGGTTCCACTGGAGCGGAATTACTCCTGCTATCAGCGACAAGGCTGCAGAATTGACCAAGTTGGCTTGTGAGGCAGCTAAGCGTCATGGCGTAACAGTATCTGTTGACCTCAACTTCCGCAAGAAGCTCTGGACATCAGAGAAGGCTATCTCTGTAATGCGCCCATTGATGCAGTATGTAGATGTTTGCATCGGTAACGAGGAAGATGCTCAGCTTTGCCTGGGCTTCAAGCCAGATGCAGACGTAGAAGGCGGCAAGACTGATGCTGAGGGTTACTATGGCATCTTCAAGAGTATGATGGAAGAGTTCGGCTTCAAGTATGTCGTTTCTACGCTCCGTGAGTCTCTTTCTGCTTCTCATAATGGCTGGAAGGCTCTTATCTATGATGGTAAGGAGTTCTATCAGAGCAAGCACTACGACATCAACCCTATCATCGACCGCGTGGGTGGTGGTGACTCTTTCTCTGGTGGTTTGATCCATGGTCTCCTGACTAAGGAGACTCAGGGCGAGGCTCTTGAGTTCGCTGTTGCTGCTTCTGCCTTGAAGCACACTATCCCTGGCGACTTCAACTTGGTTTCTGCTGACGAGGTTGAGAGCCTTGCTGGCGGTAATGCTAATGGTCGTGTACAGCGATAACATTAAACATTAAAACAAGAAGATGGCAAAGTTTAGCAAAATGCAGGTCATGGCAGCTATGAAAGAGACTGGTATGGTTCCTGTATTCTTCAATAAAGATATCGAAATCTGCAAGAACGTGATCAAGGCATGCTACGAGGGTGGCGTTCGCGTATTTGAATTCACCAACCGTGGCGATTTCGCTCACGAGATTTTCGGAGAGTTGGTAAAGTGGGCTGATAAGGAGTGCCCTGAGATGATCTTGGGTGCTGGTACAGTGGTTGACGCTGGTACTGCTTCCTTGTATCTCCAGTTGGGTGCAAACTTCATCGTTGGTCCTAACTTCAACCCTGACATTGCTTCTGTATGTAACCGTCGCTTGGTGCCTTATTCACCAGGTTGTGGTTCTGTAACAGAGATCAACAATGCTCAGGCAGCAGGTTGCGATGTAACGAAGGTATTCCCTGCAGGTAATGTAGGTGGTCCTTCATTCGTTAAGAATGTAATGGCACCATTGCGTTGGAGCAACATCATGGTAACAGGTGCAGTAGAACCAACAGAGGAGAACCTTACTCCTTGGATCAAGGCGGGTGTTTTCTGTGTAGGTATGGGTTCTAAGCTCTTCCCTAAGGAGACTGTTGCTGCTGCAGATTGGGCTGCCATCACAGCCAAGTGCCAGGAAGCTTTGGGCTACATTGCTAAGGCACGTGCATAATCAGGATGCATAAAAAATTTCATCATATTTATGACATCGCCATCATCTGTATGATGGTGGCGATGTTTGTTTTTTCAGCTTGTTCGCCATCGCATAAGGGCGAAGTAGATGAGCTGAATTATCTTTCTTATGCGCTTCACTATCGTAACCTTGATTCTACTAAAGTATTGGCAGAGAAGGCTTTGGCTCTTTCCGAAGACTATCCTGCCGGATACGCAGAGGCTTGCAACAACTTGGCTTTTGTGGCTATTGCCAAGATGGATTACCATACTGCCAAGCGATGGCTGGACAAGATAAACGAACGCAGTGACAATCAGATAGAACTCCTTATTGCCGACGTTCAGAATATGCGACTCTGTCAGCGTGAGGCCCGCAACAAGGATTTTTATAGCTTCAGGGAAAAAGCCATCCGTAAACTGCGAAGAATCGGTGAGGAAATAGATAACCTTCCTCTTCGGGAGCGTCATCGCGCAATTTATGCGAAGAGTGAGTTTGATATCGTAGCTGCCACCTATTTTTATTATGTACAGCTAGACAAGCCGATGCTCAATGCGCTGGCAGATCTTGACCCGGATGAAGTGGAACAGGATACGGCACAGTATCTCAACTATCTTTATAATATGGGAGCTGGTGGCGCCATCACTCATGGCACCCCACAGGAAATCTGTCAGGCGGAATTTGATATGCTCATTCGCCTCTACTTTTTGGCAAGTGGCAGCAATCCTTATCCATACTGGCAGGCAAACGCACTGCAATCTATCAGCGAACATATTCAGGATCCGGAACAGCGCGATTTCCTGGTAAAAAACAATCTGCCGGCTTTCCAGTATCTCAATGTAGAACAGATGCCTTTGGAACTTCTGGCAGGAAACTTTGCGCAACGCGCACTCAATATCTTTTCTGAATACGGAGACGTTTACCAGACGGCAGGAGCATACCGCACACTGGCAGAATGCTACTGGCAGATCAAGGATTATAAATCGGCAGGCGATTGCCTGAATAGGGCACTCAACCAGAACAGAGCCATCCAGCAGGCGCCCGACCTGGTGGCATCTATCCGGGAAAGGCTCAGCCTGGTTTATTCCGCCATCGATGATAAGCCGGAAAGCGATTACAACCGCAATATTTACCTCGACTTGCAGGAGCAGAGCCGGCAGGACAGGCAGTTGGAAGCGCGTGCCACTCAGTTGGACAACAATGCCGTCCAGCTGAACACGATGATTGCTGCGGTAATCTTTATGATTGTCCTGGTTGTGGTCTTACTCTATGTATTCGACAGAATGAAGCGCCGCAATACCAAGGAAAGTTCTGTAGAATCCCTACTGATACCTTTACATGAATGGGAAGAACAGAACATGCAGCATATCAATTCGTTATCAGAAAAGCATGAAGAATTGGAAGAAGCCAAGAATATGGTCCAGCTTCATATATCTGACAATAGGCGTCGCAACCTGGAACAGCGTGCCAAGCTTTCTCTGGTCAATAGCATCACCCCATTTATCGACCGTATGATCCATGAGGTAGATAGGCTGATGAAGGGAGATGATCCAGAAGAAGTGAAACAGGAGCGATATACCTATATCTCAGAGTTGACAGATAAAATCAATCAATATAATTCCATTCTCACCGATTGGATACAGATGCGCCAGGGAGCCATCAATCTCCGCATAGAGAGTTTCCCGCTCCAGCCACTTTTCGATATTGTTGCCAAAGGAAAAATGAGTTTTCAAATGCGTGGGGTCAAACTGACCGTACAGCCTACAGATGCCATGGTAAAGGCAGACCGTACGCTGACACTATTCATGATTAACACCATCGCCGACAACGCCAGGAAGTTTACACCTGCAGGAGGTGAGGTCGTGGTAAGCGCCAAGAGCCATCAGGCATTTGTGGAAATATCTGTAAAAGATACGGGAAAAGGTATGGATGAAGAAACATTGGAACATATCTTCGACCGTACCTATACCGGCGGACATGGATTCGGTTTGCTCAATTGTAAGGGCATCATCGATAAGTACAAGAAAATCAGTTCGCTCTTCTCTCCTTGTAATATTCAGGCAGAGAGTGAGCCGGGAAAGGGTAGTAAGTTCACTTTCCGACTGCCTTGCGGTATTCGGAAAATGCAAATGATACTGATACTTGCCTTGATGCTGATAGGGTGTAATATACCATCTGCCGTACAGGGAAGCACCCGGAATAATGCCTCTATGCACAGAACTGACAAGCACAGAACTGACAGGCACTGGGGCAATAAGCAGACATCGCGATTGCTGCAAAAAGCAGCATCCTATGCCGACAGTGCCTATTTCAGTAATATCAATGGTACCTACGAGCGGACCCTGGCTATGGCAGATTCGGCTCGCAGCTATCTCAACCGATACTATCTGACATTGAATCCTGATGGGAAATATCTGATGGTGTCACATCCCATGAAAGGAACCGCTGCCGAAATCCATTGGCTGCACGACAGTTTGCCAACCGACTACGAGGTCATACTTGATATCCGCAATGAGAGTGCCGTGGCAGCGCTGGCGCTCCACAAATGGGAACTATACGATAGTAACAACAAGGTATATACACAGCTCTTCCGTGAACGGAGTGCGGATAATTCGCTCGATAACTACGTAAGAACCATGCAGACTTCAGAAAACTCGAAGGCTGTAGCCATCGTCTTGCTGATTATCCTGCTGTTACAATTGCCACTGGCATATTATCTGCTATACTATCGCCACATCCTCCGTTATCGCTATGCCGTAGAAAAAATCAATGCTATTAACAAGGTGTTGCTCAGTGGTGATTCCAACACGGATAAGCTGAAGCAGATTACCGGAATCTGGACTCCATCCGGCAGCAATAACATACGTAACGTTCAGCTTTTCCCTCAGCTCAACGAGGTGGTGAAACGTATCTCGCAGGCACTGAAGCAAAGTATTGATATGCAGCAGAATGAGGCTACGAATATAGAAATGGCTGAAGACGAACTGCATCGTGCCGAGTATGAAAACGGAAAGTTGCACATTGCCAATTCCGTACTCGATAACTGTCTCTCTACGCTCAAGCACGAAACGATGTATTACCCATCGCGAATCAGACAGCTTATCGACAGTACCCCGGAGGATGTTACTTCCCTGCAGGAGTTGGTGGATTACTACAAGGCAATATACACGATGCTCAGCGCACAGGCAATGGAGCAGGTAGAAGGAACCGTGAAATACGACGCTGACTTGCTGGCATATCTCAGGAAGCTGATTACTGGCGGAGTGAAGAACTTCACTTATCAGGAAACAGCCGCATCATCTGCCTATGTTACCTGCCAGTATATCCTTCACGATATTCCATTTGACGCAACCCGGCATCCACATCTTTTCACACCGCTCACCAGCGATATGAAATATCTGGTGGCCCGCCAGATTGTGAGAGAAATAGGGGAGGCAACCAACCTGCGTGGCTGTGGCATTCTTGCCAAGCCGTCATCTGATGGCAAACTCATGATAGAAATCGTTTTACCTGAAAAAATAATAAAGACAAAGATATGAATAAATTTAAGGTTATTATAGTAGAAGATGTGCCTCTGGAATTGAAAGGCACAGAAGGAATCTTCAAGAACGACATACCCGAAGCTGAAATCATCGGCACTGCGGATAGTGAAATCGCTTATTGGAAACTCATCAAACAGCAAAAGCCAGACCTTGTTCTGCTTGATCTTGGTCTGGGTGGCTCAACCACTGTTGGAGTAGAAATTTGCCGTAGTACAAAGGAACAGTATCCTGATGTGAAGGTTTTGATCTTTACCGGTGAGATTCTCAACGAGAAGTTATGGGTAGATGTACTCGATGCAGGCTGTGAAGGCATCATCCTCAAGAGCGGAGAATTGCTGACCCGTGGTGACGTGGCTTCCTGCATGAGTGGAAAGAAACTGGTTTTCAACCAGCCGATTCTCCAGAAGATCGTTGATAGATTCAAGCAGAGCGTAGGAAGCCAGCTGATGCATCAGGAGGCGATGATCAATTACGAGATTGATGAGTACGACGAGCGATTCCTCCGCCATCTCGCCCTGGGTTATACCAAAGAGCAGATCACGAACCTGCGAGGTATGCCATTCGGAGTGAAGAGTCTGGAAAAGCGACAGAATGAACTCGTACAGAAGCTTTTCCCTGATGGGAATAATGGCATGAGCGTAAATGCTACCCGACTCGTGGTACGTGCCTGCGAGTTACGCATCATCGATATTGATAATTTGCAGGCTGATGAAGAATAGTCATACATTCAGCAGGATATGTGGCTATGCCATGTTCCTGCTGATACTGGCACAGATCGTACTGATGCTGGCTTCATGGCTCATCACTGCCGCTATGCCCGATGTCTTTCCCCGGTCATTGCTCAGCCCGGAAGGTATCCGATGGTTCTTCGGCACTTTCACCGCCAACCTGCAGTCACCTTGGCTGGTATGGCTGTTGCTGATCAGCATTGCCTGGGGAACGCTACGGGCTAGTGGCTTGTTAAGATACGATCATAAGGTTTACCGACAGCGCAATGCCTTGCGGTTGGTTTGCCTGGAATTCGTTCTTTTTATCGGTGTGATGCTGTTGCTCACGCTCATTCCTCATGCCATCCTGCTCAATGTGATGGGAGGATATGCCTCCAGCAGTTTTTCCAGAAGCATCTTGCCTTATATCTGTTTTATGGTCATTGTCATGGCACAGTCTTTCGGCGTAGTCAGCCAAAGACTGAACAGTATTGAGGCAATGGGAGAGGCAATGGCGGATGGGGTACGCCTGTCAGCTCCTCTCTTTATCATCTATATACTTGTCATTCAATTATATAGTTCTGTAGATTATCTTTTTTGATGATCTTTGATAGTACATCAATTCATCATACTAAAAAATCAAAGGGGCATCCCAATCACTTGGAATGTCCCTTCTTTTGGTATATATTTGGTTTGATAAATTGGTCTTAACTATCTTCTGCCACCGAATGATCCGCCGCCATTATTGCTCTTGCTACGGAAAGAACCACCTCCAAAGGAACTGCGGGCACCATTGCTGCCTCCGCCAAAGGAACGGCTTCCACTGTTGAATGAACGGCTGTTATTCAACGAATTGCCGCCACGGTTTCCGCCGAAAGATCCCCTGCTTGGAGTGCTGGAACGTGGAGTGAAACCATTATTAAACGAACGGCTGTTGTTGGTAGAACCACTGCCGAATCCGCTTCGGTTATTGCCTCCGAAAGAACCACCGCCACGGACACCACTTCCAAAGGTAGCATTATTTTGGCGACTGTTGCCAAAAGAATGATCACGTGTAACCGTAGTTCTTGTACTGCTCTGACGATTGAGATTGCCGAAGGTCTTGCCACGACCGTAATCGCCACGGTTGAATCCATCGCGCATACCGAATCTTGGTTCCTGACCTCGAACACCGATAGGGCGAGGACCGCCGAACTCACGTCCGTGATACCAGCTTCTGCCACCATTCATTCTCCAGCTGTGTCCACCACGATATACAGCATAGAAATGAGGTCTTCCGAAGAAGAAGTAATCTCTGCGTGGATAGCGTGCATAGATGCCGAAGTGGAAGTATCCACCATCCCAGTAAAGAGGACGGTAGAAATAGCTTGCGGCACAGAATGAGCGATACTGCCAATCCAGAAGGATATAGCTCAAGTCGAGATTACGCTGGCGCCAATAGATGCCGTAGAGATCGTCGTAGGTATCTACGCCCATCAGATAGTCGAGGTTCACCTCATAGGCTGCCTCATACTGATCATCTGTCAGATTCAGCTCGTAAGCCATCTTGTCTGTCAGAAACAGCGCCTGCTGGCGAGCCTGTTCATAACTCATTGCTGATGCAGAAGTGAATGTCATCATGAACATTGCTACTAGTGCTATGATAAACTTCTTCATAATCTTATCTTATTTTATATGTTAAACTTCCATTTTCCAGGAAACCATCAGATTCCAGAATCATCGTCAATTCAGTCATCTTTCTGATTTCTGCTGCAAAGATAAGGCGATTTATGGAGGTATAGTAAGGATTTTCCCTAAACCGATAGAGGAATTTCCCTAAACGATGCTCTTCATAACTGCTATTTATCATAACGTCCCTTAAAAGTAAAATAATAGGGGCTCTCTTCTTACTTAGAAAGAGAGCCCAACTTATAGCTTATTTCAATACAAACACCTTGGTTTCGTGAGCTTTCACGGTGCCTTTCCATCTGTTTGCCTTCTTAGCAATGTCGCGATGCTGCCATACATCTCTTACCAGATACTTGCCGTTTAAGCCCAACTGCTTGAAATCTGCCTGAATAGACTTATCTTTATCACCACAGTTAAGAATGGCAACGGCATGAGAACCATTTGCCAAAGGACGAACATAAATCTGATGATCAGCCTGATTTACCTTGCGCTCAGCAGCCTTGCCCAACGGATCCTGATCAATGGCGATGATTTCCTTGTTCAGGAGGATGCGCTTATCCTCAGCAGAAAGCTTTCTGAGATCGTTGCTCAATGCCAATACTGATGACATCATACACCACATACTCATCTGGGTCTGATACTCAGTATAGCTACAGCCAACACCACCCAGGTCACTGGATGGTCCACCCTTGCCATTCAATCCCACAACCAGCATATCCATATCAGGCCACTGTCCGTGGCGAACATCCTTGGCGAGCGGTGCCGTGATATTCACGATATCGAGAATACCCATACCGCCTTGCTTCACGATATCTTTCCACATATCTCTTACATCATAGCTGGTTCTCCAGAGCGAACCGCCTACCTGCTCACACCATTCTTCGCCGTTGCGCTGTCCCCATTCGCAGATACCGAGAACGATGTTTCTACCCGATTTGCTCAAAGCCTGAGCCATCGCATGATAGCGTTTACGGGCTGTGGCACTGTCCTCCGGAGCATTGCAGTAATCATATTTCAGATAGTCGATACCCCACGAAGCAAAGGTGCGGGCATCCTGCTCCTCGAAACCATAACTGGCTGTCCATCCACCGCAGGTAAGCTGGGCGGCATCAGAATAGATACCCAACTTCAATCCCTTGGAGTGAACATAGTCGGCAAGTGCCTTGATGCCATTCGGGAACTTCTTTGGGTCTGGAATGATGTTATTATGGCGGTCACGACCTCCCTGCCACAAGTCATCTATAAAGATGTATTCGTAACCGGCATCGCGGAAACCGTGTTCTACCATGGCATCGGCAGTTTCCTTGATCAGCTGTTCACTGATGTCACCTTTAAAGAGGTTCCATGTCATCCATCCCATAGGAGGAGTTTTTGCTAATTGGTTGCGCTCCAGCAGCGTTTCGCTTTTCTGGGCAAAAGAAGATGTTGCCAATAAGGCAGCAAAAGCAATAGATAAGATTTTCTTCATATTGAATTTTAATTATATGGTTTATTCCAATATGCAAAGGTACATCTTTTTTCTAAAAAAACGTTAGTTCTTAAACATATTTAATACTTTGTTCCCCTTACATTCGCCATTATTTCATACCTTTGCAAAAAAAATAACAAGAAGAAGAAGATATGAAAAAGAAAGATGGTATGATAGGATGGCTCATGACATGCAGTAGCAGCTGTCTGATATTCATGGGATGCAGTCTGATGATTACGGGATTCTGCCTGCTGTTGACAGGATGTACGGAAAAAGCCAGGAAGATGGAAAAGAAGAATATCAAGGTAGAAACAATCTCTGTAGGAAATACAAACCTGGGGGGAACGAAAGACTATGTGGGTACCATCGAGGAAAAGATGGGATCAACACTCAGTTTCGAAATCGCCGGAAATATCACTTCCATCCGTGTAGATGAGGGCGACAGAGTCAGCAAGGGTCAGTTGCTCGCCACCATCAACCCTACTACCGTGAAGGAGGCTCACCGGGCTACCCTCACCACCCTGAAGCAGGCAGAAGATGCCTACAGGAGATTCCTGCCCCTCCATCAGTCGGGAACCATCTCGGATATGAAATGGGTGGAGATAGAAAGTAAACTGGAACAGGCGAAGGCAGCCGAAAGCATCGCCCGTCAGCAACTCTCCCACTCCACACTCACAGCTCCGTTTTCTGGCGTCATCGCTGCCAAGAATGTGGATATGGGAACCTACGTGCTTCCTGGTCAGCCCGTGCTGAAACTCGCCAATGTGGCTCAGGTCAACGCCAAGGTTTCCGTACCCGAAGCAGAAATCTCGCATCTCCACGTAGGCGACAAGGTAAAGCTGACGGTTGCCGCTCTTTCAGGAGCCGTTTTCTATGGAACCATCTCAGAAAAAGGCATCGATGCCAATCCTATCTCGCATACCTACGACATCAAGGTGGGCATCACCAATCCGCAGGGTCGCCTGCTCCCGGGTATGGTCTGCAATGCCCAGATTCAGGGCAGCGCAGCAGCACCGGCTCATATCATCGTTCCGCCGCAAAGCGTTGAACTGGATGTAGATAACTCCCGATTCGTTTGGACCGTAGTAAACGGCAAGGCGCACCAGCAACCTGTAACCATAGGCGATTTCGAGGGAGATGGCATCATCATTCTCTCGGGACTTCATTCTGGCGACCAGGTCATCATCAATGGTCAGCAGAAGGTATCAGAAGGTATGATGGTTGATACCGGAAAGAGTAACAACCGATAAAATGTGGAGGGAAAAGATATGAATCAAGACAAAAATCAAGAGACAAACAAGCCGAAGATTCCGCAGAAGGACACCGCTCTTCACGACCATATCAAGGCTCGCATTACGAGAAAACCCAACCGCATCATCAAGCGTTCGTTCATCGAATCGGCGATGTGCAACCATAATATCGTGATGCTCCTCATGGGTATGCTCGTTTTCGTGGGCATTCTGGGCATCTGCATCATGCCTAAGCAGGAAATGCCGCAATTCACCATCCGCCAGGGTGCCTGCGTTGCCGTATATCCCGGTGCCACATCCGATGAGGTGGAAGAACGGGTGGCAAAACCGCTGGAGAATTTCATCTTCGGATACAAGGAAGTAAACAAGAAGAAGACCTACACCCAGAGCAAGGACGGCATGCTGATCGTATTCATGGAACTCAACGATGATGTAGAAGACAGGGATGCCTTCTGGAGCAAGTTCAAGCACGGACTGCAGGCCTTCAAGGCGTCACTCCCATCAGGCGTTCTCGCCCTGCAGGCAGTGGACGACATCGCCGATACCTCTGCCCTGCTCATCACGATGGAAAGCAAGCAGAAAACCTATCGGGAACTGAACACCTACATCGACCGGCTGAAGGACCGCCTGCGCCGCATCGATGCCATTTCCAACCTCCGCACCTACGGACTGGAGAACGAGCAGATCAGTATCTATCTGGACCAGAACAAGTTGGCTAAATACGGCATCGGTTCCTACAAGGTACTCAACCAGCTCGCCCTACAGGGCTTCACCACCATGAGTGGAAACCTGGAGCTGGGCAACCTCAACCTGCCTATCCACATCACCGACTCCTACAACAACGAGCGCGATGTGGCAGAGCAGATTGTCTATTCCGACCCCAAGGGCAACATCGTGCGCCTGAAGGATATTGCCCACATCAGGAGAGAATATCCCAAATTGAGCAAATACATCAAGAGCAACGGCAACAAATGCGTGCTCCTCTCCATCGAGATGCGACCGGGCAATGATATCGTGAAGATGGGAAAAGACGTTCACCAGGCGATGGATGAGTTTGAGCAGACCCTGCCCGATGATGTGCATATCAATACCATCACCGACCAGAGCAAGGTTGTGAGCGAATCAGTGCTCAACTTCCTCCGAGAACTGCTCACATCGGTCATCTCCGTCATCATCGTGGTCATCCTGCTTATGCCACGTCGCGTGGCAGAGGTATCCGCCCTCAGCATCCCGATCACCATCTTCTCTTCGCTGGGCATCTTCTATCTTTTCGGTATGGAACTGAACACCGTCACCCTGGCAGCCCTCATCGTAACCCTGGGTATGGTGGTGGATGATTCCGTTGTCATTATCGACAACTATATGGAGAAGCTGGGCCACGGCATGTCGCGCTGGCACGCAGCCATCGCTGCCCCACGCGAGTTCTTCATGTCGGTACTCTCCGCCACGCTCAGCATCTCGCTCACCTTCTTCCCGTTCCTCTTCACCATGCATGGTGACATGGGCGATTTCGTCAAGTCGTTCCCTTGGGCAATGTTCATCATCCTGAGCATCTCGCTCACGGTTTCGCTGCTGCTTACACCTTATTTACAATATAGGGTGATTCATCAGGGCATCAGCAGTCAGCCTACCCCCAACGCCCGGAAGAAGCCGCTCGATTATCTGCAGATGGGTTACACCTGGCTGTTGAAGCACTGTTTCGCCAGTCCTCGCATCACCCTCATCGTGGGCGTGGTACTGGTAAGCATCGGTGCCGTCATCTTCGTGAATCTTCCGCAGCGAATGATGCCTATTGCCGAGAGAAACCAGTTTGCCGTGGAGTTCTATCTCCCTAACGGAACCACAGCCGATAGAACTGCACAGGTGGCAGATTCGATGGCTCACATCCTGCAGCGCGACTCGCAGGTAACGGCGGTAACCACGTTTATCGGACAGGGTTCACCCCGTTTCCATACCACCTACGCTCCGCAGATTGGCGGTCCCAACTTTGCCCAGTTCATCGTGAATACAGTAGATAACGGTGCCACCGAAGAGGTACTCGACCGATATGCCGACCGCTACTCCAACTACTTCCCGGATTGCTACATCCGCTTCAAGCAGATGGATTACAACAATGCCAGCTACCCTATCGAAGTAAGAGTGAGCGGCGACAGCATCAGCGATCTGAAGGCAGCCGCCAGGAAGATAGCCGCCTGCATGCATCAGATAGAAGGTATCAATCTGATCCGCACCAATTTCGAGGAGCCGTTGCCGGGCATCCGGGTTACGCCGGATGCTACCGAGGCCAACCGTCTGGGTGTGAACAAGACGCTGCTCTCTGCCGATCTTGCCATTCATTTTGGCGATGGCATTCCGATGTCCACCCTCTGGGAGGGCGATTATCCGGTGAAGATGGTACTGAAGTCGGAGAACGACAGCGACCTTGCCAACGAATACATCCCTGTGATGGGCGGAACATCAAGTGTGCCGCTCCGTCAGCTGGCCAAGATTTCTCCCGACTGGCACGATGGCTGCATCGTCCGACGCAATGGCATACGCACCATTTCCATTGTCGGTGAACCGTTGAGAGGTTATAATGCCAACCAGTTGTCCAACAAGCTGAAAGAGGAAGTATCGAAACTCCCGCTCGGTACCGATCTGGATTGGGAGATTGGCGGTATGGCAGAAAAGGATGGTGAAACCATGCCACAGGTAATATCGGGAGTGCTGATAGCGGTATTGATCATCTTCTTCATTCTGCTCTTCCATTTCAAGCGCATCAGCCTGGCTCTGGTGAATCTCTCCTCCATGTCGCTCTGCATCTTCGGTGCTGCGATAGGACTCCTGATTACCGGCTTCGATGTCAGCATCACCTGCATTCTGGGTGTCGTGAGTCTGATGGGTATTCTGGTAAGAAACGGTATCATCATGCTCGACTATGCCGAGGAACTTCGCCGCGACAAGGGGCTTTCGGTAAGAGATGCCGCCTTCCAGGCAGGTGAGCGCCGTATGCGTCCTATCTTCCTCACCTCGGCTGCCGCCTCTGTAGGCGTATTGCCGATGATGATAGAGAACAACACATTGTGGTCTCCGATGGGAGCCGTCATCTTCTTCGGAACCCTCATCTCGATGGTACTCATTGCCACCATCCTTCCTGTGCTCTATTGGATTGTATTCGATAAGCACGGAAAGTATAGCTTGAGGAAAAAAACAGCCTGTGAATAAGCAGAAGATACAGTATCAAAAAGCAAGGTAAAAGGCAAATAAAGAAGAAGCAAAAAGGCTGGCAGGAAAAATTCCTACCAGCCTTTATTTTTTAATCTTCATCGGATTTTTATTATTCATCGGATTACGCGGATGAATCGGATTTCTTTGCTGCTTTCCGGATTACGCACGGATTTTCACGGAAAGCGACCTGTTCGGTCGAGGCGATACTCCCTGAAGCAGTGACACGCTACGGCGCTAGCCCAATGGCCGTAAGGCCAAACTCCGTTTAAATTCCGTGCGTAATCCGTGGAGCAAGAATGTTCCGATAACTCGGCGTGATCCGATGAATAATAAAATAAAATCTGTGAGCCCCTATACCTTATCCCCATACGATGCACGGATAAGTTTATCTCTAATATCCGGATAATCCTTCTCCGGAATCCAGCCCTCAAGCCCATTAACAATTCTCACATAAATGCTGTGATGATAATCAGCCTGACCTCCTCAGACTGCGGAAATGTACCCCTTGTTCACACCAGTGGTGTGATACAAACCAGAATAAGTAATATGATACTTACTCATTACTTCAACCAAAATTTTGCCAAATTGACTCATGTCAACGTGATAATTTGATTTGATCATAATTAAAAAAACTTAAATAATTGATGTATTTAAACTGTCAGTTCCCACTACGGGAACCGCCATTTCTATCCTTTTTTGTAACTTTGCGATATGAAACCAGCGAGATACTGCCTATCCCCAACTCCTTTCACAACATCATGTAAACGGAACAATCCGCTTTACCAACAATAGTAGATGATAAAATGAAGAAAAAAGTATCACAATTCGCAAACATGACCAGCAAGACTCCCATACAGGGAGACCTCGAAAGCCTGGTTTCATTCATGAAAACCGATAAGAAACTCATGTTCCTCACCCAGTCTTACCGTCAAACAGGCAAAAAAACCTTTAAGGCGGATGCACCCCTCTTTGCCCCAGCCTGCTACCTCGAAGGAGGCAAAGGCCAGGACAACATCCGGGAACTCACCCACCTATCTCTCGTAGATTTCGATGAGCTCTTCCCCGAGGTGCCTCCCGATATCACGGCTCTCAACGCCCTGAAACAGAAACTCTGCGACGATCCGCATACCCTGCTCTGCTACATCACGATGAGCGGCAATGGTATCCGAGTCATCTATCCCTATGAGGGAGATGACTACCCCGCTGCCTTCGCCAAGGGCAATGACTACTATCAGCAGCTCATTGGCAAAGAAGCCGACTTCCAGTGCAAGAACGTCAATCGGCTCAGCGGACTCGCCTACGATCCCGATGCATACTACAAATCCTGTGCCAAACCCTTCACCGCCGAGGAAATTTCAAAATTTCATACTGAGGCAACGAAGAAGAATCAGCAGCTGAAGAAACAGGACCGCATCAACACCTACTACGAGCAAATCATCAAACCGAAACTCGCAGCCGACAATATTATTTACGAGCCGCACAATCACAACAAATATGTGATGCGGGCGGGCTATATGCTCGCCAGAAAGCGCTATGCCCATGCCGATGTACTGAAGTGGGCTCTCCAGAAGTTCCCTGAGTATAATGATGTGGAACAGGTCATTAAGTCGTGCTACGACAACACCCCCGGTGCCGGCAGAAAGGCATCAGGAGGAGGTGGTGGAGGCGGCGGAAATGGCGGCAGTGACAACCGCTTCGCATCGGTCGAGGAAATCAGAATTTTTCTCGATGAGCATATCCGTCTCCGATACAATCTCATCACCCAGCGATACGAGTTCCTGGAAATCCCAGAAGGCGCATCACCTTCCGCCGCTTCCGACAAACCGCCAAAATGGCAGATGCTCCTCGACCGACATGTCAACTCGCTCTGGACCAAGATGTCGCTCACGGTGAAAGTAAACAAGTTGGATATGCGCAATATCATCGAGAGCGATTATACGTCCGTATTCAATCCCTTCGAGGATTATTTCGCCCATCTCCCGCCCTGGAAGGAGGGCGACAAGGACTACATCGCCGAACTCGCTGCCACCGTGAAGGTGAAGGATACCGACAGCTCCGTGCTGAGCTTCGAGGAATGCCTGAAAAAGTGGCTCGTGGCAATGATTGCAGGTTGGCTGGACGAAGAGGCGGTCAACAATGTCATCCTGGTCTATATCGGAAGACAGGGTGCCAACAAGACCACCTGGTTCAACCATCTCCTTCCGCCGGAGCTGAAGCAGTACTTCTACACGAAGACCAATGCCAAGCGAATGACGAAGGATGATCTCATCGCCCTCTCGCAGTACGCCCTCATCTGCTGCGAGGAGCTGGATACGATGTCTGCCTCGGAGATGAACCAGCTGAAGGCTGCGGTGACGATGCAGTATATCAACGAGCGAGCCGCCTATGCCCACTATGCCGAGCAACGCAAGCATATCAACAGCTTCTGCGGTACGGGCAACAATCCCGAGTTTCTGAACGATCCTACGGGTACCCGCCGCTGGCTGCCTTTCGAGGTAGAGAGCATCGTCTCCCCTCGCCTGCATCCCTTCAATCATCCCGGCATCTATGCCCAGGCTTATGCCCTCTACAAGAGCGGCTACCGCTACTGGTTTACGGATGAAGAGATAGAGCGGCAGAACCGGCACAACAGTAAATTCGAGACGCCACGCCTCGAACAGGAACTGGTGGATCTCTACTTCCGGAAGCCTTCGGAGGGAGAGACAGGGGAGTTTGTGTCCGTAGCCCGGGCGATGCAGATCATCGGCTGCAACATCACTCAGAAGCTGAGCAGCCAGAAGATTGGCAAGGCATTCAGCGACCTGGGATTCAAGAGGTTTCGCACCAAGCACAGTCGTGGTTTCATCGCCATCATCCGTACGGCAGAAGAGATCAGAAACTATCAGATTTCCCAGGGAATCGATGCCAGCGGCAATCTCCCATTCTGATGACGGGTGACGGCGGTGACACCTGTTTTCTAAAACTTTCTCTCACGCGGGCAGGCAGGAAAAATTTTCCAGAAAGGCCTCCCGCCCGCCTACGTGAGAGAGATTTCAGGAAAAGCCTGTCACCGGTGTCACCCTGTCACCCGGAAGTAAGTCACTTAGGCATCGTAAACAAGTCACTTACGACCCGTAAGTAAGTCACTTAGGCATCGTAAACAAGTCACTTAAGTTTCGCATGTGGTTCAAGAACGGGCTGAAGGCCCAAAAGCTCTTAGCCCAGGGCATCGCCCTGGGTATAATGGCAGTCAACAAGGCGCCCTGTAAGGGCAAAAGCTTTGTAAATTGCTAGGTACTTGAAAGCTTTTGCCCCTACAGGGCGACAGGCTTGCGTCCACATATACCCAGGGCGATGCCCTGGGCTAGGAGCTTCTGCCCTTTCAGGGCGTATGGAGTTTATATGCAAAACTTGAGTCAAGAGTCAATCACTTTTAAATTTCAATCAATATGGAACAGAAATGTTATTCCAAACAAGAGTTAGCTCTTGAGTATTTCCCTGATGCCACTCCCGAAGTGGCAAGTGCCCATCTCAGAAGATGGATCAACCGCTGCAAGCCTCTCCACGATGCTCTGGTGAAGAGCGGCTACACCAAATGGTCGAAGGAATTCAGCCCGATACAGGTAGCCCATATCTTCGACTATCTGGGCGAGCCATAGGAAGAAAATCATTCTTCCGGGCTTATCTTCAGAAAAAGACGTGAAAATCAGTGAGAAACCGTGAGTAAACGTGAGAAACCGTGAATGGCGGATTCTGAATGTTGTATCTTTGCATTGTGATTCAGAAAGAACCACGGGCAATGCGCAGCGCCGATTAACTTTAATAATTTAACCATTTAAACGTTATGATCAGAATTGTCTTATACCAGAACACGAACCAGAAGATTGCCGAAGCTTGCGGCAAATGGTTTCCACGAGTAGTATCCGATGAGACCATCGGACTCGAAGAGCTCGCCGCTCACATGGCTAGCCACAACACCCCTTACAGCAAGGGTGCCATCCTCGGTATGCTGACCGATGCAGCAGCCTGCACCAAGGAGTTGCTCCTCTTGGGCAAGAATGTGAAGTTTGCCGACATAGCCATTTTCTCCCTCGGACTGAAGGTGAAGGGCGGTGCACCTACCAAGGAGAACTACAACGTGGCGAAGTACATCCTGGGATTGAAGTTGAGAGCCAGAGCCACTGGCGAGCTCAAGACCGAGAATCTTGACACCTCTATCAAGCTCATCAATCTGGCAGCTCCTGTAACGGAGAATCCAGGTAATCCGGTGAATCCAGGTAATCCGGATGATACCGGCAAGGATAATCCATCAGGTGGTGGCAGCCAGACTGAAGGCGGCGGTGGCAACACCGATAACACCCAGCAGGGTGGCGGTGGAACCACGGATAGCGGAACTACAGATGGAGGCGACGACAACGTAAGTCTGTAGCCGAGAATAGTAAAATCTGAAAGAAGGGAGCCGTATGGCGTCAGGGGCATTCCGAGAGCATCAAGAGGCAGGAATCATCTGCAACAATCATCAAAAGCAAGCTCTGAACGGGTGTCTGGGTGATAGGGTTTCCTTCTTAGGATATCTCCCTAGTTATGAACTTTTCAGTTGAATCAAATTTTAGTAAATCAAATTTTAGTAAATCATCAGACCATGAGAAAAGAAACCATCAAGAAGATCATCAATCTTATCATCACAGTACTTACCGCCATTGCTTCTGCCGTCTGCGTGCAGAGCTGCAAGGGATAGGAATGAATACCTCATCAGTAATCAGTAGTCTGTAATCAGTATTCATTAACAAGAGTTGCCTATGAACAAGAACAGAAAGATCAATTTAATTGTCATCCACTGCAGTGCCACCCGAGTCACCCAGGACTTCACGGTAGGCGAATTGGAGGCGTGTCATTTAGCGCGTGGTTTCCGTGACATCGGTTATCACTATTACATCACGAAGGACGGAGTGATTTATCCGTGCCGTCCGGAGTCGGAGCCTGGAGCTCATGCCCGTCATTACAACGCCCACAGCATCGGCATCTGTTACGAGGGTGGTCTGGATGCCAATGGTCGTCCTGCCGACACCCGCACGCCAGCGCAGAAGGCAGCGATGAGAGAGCTTCTGAAGAGTCTCTGTACCGACTATCCTGAAGCCGAGATTCTAGGCCACAGAGACCTCCCCGGTGTCCACAAGGAGTGTCCATGTTTCGATGTCAAGAAGTGGCTTTCCAGCATTCATTTCCACATATAATTTTCCGTACTCATCTCTCTTTCCTCCCCCAATCTTATGTCCCCGCACATAAGGTTGGGGCATAGGTCAAAAATCTGCGTCATTTGCGAATTGAAAATCGGCGGCCGAAGGGAAAGCCAAATCTGCGTGACCTTCATCCGACTGCATTATACTCCTTTTTTGCTCAGCGTTGCCAATTTCTTCTTAAGAAAACAAACGACAATGCCATGAAAAGGATAATAGACAGCATGACCATTACCATCATCATGCTTATTAGACCACTTTTCTAGTTGATCCTTAACATCTTTCTGCGTCCACGAAACACCTTTTCCTCTTTTGGAGTTTATTCCTTCAATAACTCCTCGTAGAGTCTGCTCCCTATTACGCTTCAAAATTTCATGATTTAAATTCAACTTTTCGTTGAGTTCCTTATCCCATCTTGCATTGCTTGACAAAATTGTGCCATCAGAGCTATATCTAATACTATCAGTACACTCCTTTTTGAGAGGTGACCACTCGATAATATCGTTACCTTTCCTTACATCACAATGACTTTCTCCACCCCCTATCTGGCCAGGACAGCACATCAGCAGATTTCCATAGCTGAAAACTTCATCAGGATATTTATCACGACAATGCCAATGCTCTATACGATGGTCCTCGGTGGACATTTTATCCCTTACAGGAATTCGACGCTCACAATAGGCACATAAATAGCCCTGCTCACGATACAGAGATTCCTGTAGTGCAGGAATACCGCTGAACTGCACCCCAGGAATATTCTTGTATTTTGTCCACTCCTTGGGTTCTGCTGATTTTCTTATATTCATATTCCTCTAATCTTCAAGAAATAACAACATTGACTCGGCACGTGATAGCTCTGGAATTGTGTCAGAATACTTTTCACGCATTGAGCTCAATTCCGACTTTGCCTCAGCAAACTTCTCCTCATCAATTAAAGCAAAAAGATGTTTCAATTTTTCTTCCACCTCTGCCACACGGGAGCGTTTGCCCATATAAGTCTCTAGAATCGTAGAGGCATCCATACCATAAGTAACAATTGGCTCAGCAGTATAATTACCATTCTGATATTGCAGATGAACCACTTCATTATCATCATTAGTCTCTACACTCGACAACACCATTGGAGCATGAGAAGAAACTATGAACTGAATTTTAGGGAAAGTTCGATGAAGGGATTGCAAAACTACCGACTGTAATTCCGGATGCAGATGCAAATCCACTTCGTCTATCAGCACAACTCCCTGCGTCTCATGACAACACTCCATACCGTATTTCTTGCCATTCAGAATATAACAACGTACAGACAAGTCTGTTACAATATTCACAAGCCTCTTGTAACCATCACTCAAATTTCGTGAGTCAATCTCTCGACCATCAACAAAATGAAAATAGACTGTCTTCTGCAATGGACGTATAGACACATTTCTGATAATATTGCAACCACTATCCCCCAAAGCTTCTCCTATTGCGCACTGCACAACTTCAATTTCGCTAAGCGACTTCTGTCCTTCTTGCAGGATGAGCAATCGATGCATCCAATAATCAAAGAATCCATCCCCCTGCAAACATTCGTAATAACCGAACGAACGAGGCTGGTAATATTTACAGAAGATAGAACGATCTAACTTGCGGCTACTGTGAATGTCTTCTGTTGAGAAAGCAGCGAAAAGTGGTAGGGCTATACTCCCATCATCTTCTGTTGAAAGATCGTGATATAACGAATGAGTATAATCACGCAAAGGCTTGATGCCAGAAATTGCAGTACGGTTTTTCTTGCCGGTTCGACTCAGAATCATATTTTTAAACTCCGCTAAATCATAGGATATGTTCACTTGTCGTTCTAAAGACTCTACTCCATCATGCACCTCGCTCATAAAATCATCATTAGAGATTCCAATAAAACGAGTGTTACTATCGGAAAAACCTGAGAAAAATGAGCTCATTGCTATCTTTAGACCACGCAGGATAGAAGTCTTACCACAACCGTTCACACCAAACAGTAAGTTTACAGTTGGTTTGAACTGCAAGTGATATTCTCCGAAGCAACGGAAATTATTGAAAGTTATCGACGTTATATTCATATGTCATTTCTAATTGATACTTGCCTACAAAAGTACGACTAAAAAAGCAATTTGCCAAATATTTCTCTTATTATTTACGCTCAACTATTACTTTTTCTGCAAAAACATATTTATCCACCCTCATTTCACACTTTCTTTTCATCTGTAATTACATATTCCTGTACTCATCTCTTTCCTCCCCCAATCTTATGTCCCCGCACATAAGATTGGGGCTTTGTTGATAATATCACTCAAATAAATGTTATGTTTGGTTTGATTTTAACGTTTTTTCCGCAGGCTGCCCCGATTTTCGTGCAGATTCCGCCCAAAAAAGCCCCCGATGCATCACGCACCAGAGGCTTAAGAGTTCATTTAATTACTTTATGAAAACACAACCATCAAAAGACGGCTGCTTGTAAATCCGCTTTAATATTGCTCATGTAAGCGCTGAGTCGCTGGTATGTCTTCTCTCCAGCTTTTTGACACCGCTGCTATATTGCCGCATAAGCGCCCTATAATCCGGAAAATTTCTTTCGTGTGAATGTGTGGGAGTTGTCGAAGTTTCTGTAAATATCAACGTGCATCTTGTCGTCTTGGAAATTAAAAACCAGCTTAACCGCACTCATCCAGTTAACGAAGTGGAGCTTAACTTCCAACTGATTATGGCTGCCCCACGCATAAGCTCCACCTACTAAAAAAGGGGTGGGAATATTGCTGAAACTGCCCAATGTGGATCGACGGGAATTGGGTGGATAGAAAGAGATGGGGGAGGTTTTCCATTCTTTATAACCCAAAGCGATTTTACTTTCTTTCCCAGCTTTATCCATCACGTAGAGAGACAAGCCATTCTCGGAAGGTTCAAAACGGAAAGAACGCCATTCTAACACATTGTCTTCCAATTGGTAATTATTTCTCTGTATTTTCTTCATAGTTGAAGAAGACACCTTTCCCTGCGGTATCGGATGGCTATATTGTTGCCAACGTTTTGCAAACTTTTTTGATTTTTTTACTGCCAAAGGAGTTTCAGAGACGTGAGGCAAAAGGACATTCCATATATGGCTCTGCTCCTTCCCCCCATTGCCAGTCATACACTGGGTGATAGTGATGACCATTTCTTTGTCGGGAATGACAATAATATATTGTCCATACGCCCCGTCTGCACGCGATGCATTGGGGTATGCACACATCCACATCTGGTAGCCATAATCGTCGCCGTTAGGTAGATTTACTTTCCTTGAGGTCATTTCATCTACCCATTTCGCAGGTAACAACCGCATTCCATTCCACTCCCCTTTGTTCAACAACAATTGCCCGAATTTGGCCAAAGACTCAGGCTGCAAATACAAACCCCAGCCTCCGCTATTGATGCCTTCTGGACTTTCTTCCCAATAAGCCTCTGTAATGCCTAATGGGAGAAAAAGACGTTGCTTAAGGTAATCCATCATTTTCATTCCTGTGACTCGTTGAACAATGGCCGAAAGCAAATAAGTGTCGATAGAGTCGTATGCAAACCGTTCCCCTGGTCTTGCCACCATAGGATGTTTCAAATATCCCTCTATCCAATGTGAAGAAAATGTCCTCATCTTCGTATCCACCTCAAAACCGGAAGTCATTGTCAGCAGGTCACGGACAGTTATTTCGGTCAACCATTCAGAGATGGAATCGGGTAAAAGTTCGGGGAAAAAGGTGGCAAGCCGGTCGTCAAGTCTTAAACGATTCTCCATAATGGCTATGCCCACCGCAGCTGCAGTAAATGTCTTCGAACAAGAGAATAACTGATGACCATATTCTGGCTTGAAAGGAGCCGGATACATTTCTGCAATGACTTTCCCATGTCGCAAAACCATTACACTATGAATGTCTGTATTCGGAAACGTCATCAGCGAATCGAACAGAGCTGTAATCTTTTCCGAAGGGACTCCTTGTGATTCGGGGGTACAACGTTCCAAGACATTAACTTGACTACATACCGGTATTACCGCACACAGGCTGGCAAAAAAGAATAAAAAGAAACGTTTCATATGTTTATTTGTTTGTTTGTTTGATAATCTGATAACTTGTTCCGGACATCGGGTCACCACCTATGTATTTCACCCATCCTGGATATTCGGCCATAGGCATCTGCCCATGGGTCCTACGCATGGTGGCATAAAGGGTTTCTTGCGGATAGTTTCCCGTAGTACACCATTGGTCAAGCCAACTCATATAGTCCATGGTTACGCCCCACCCATGAGTTGCATCAGGCATTATGTAGAACTTGCAGAAGGAGTCGGTCGTTTCTTGTCCATATTTATCAACATACCCTTTGTATTGATCAATCAATTGCCAAGGACTCATCGACATATCCATCCAGCCGGAAAACAATATCAGCTTTCCGCCATGAGAGATAAAATCATCAAAATCCGGGCTGTTGGCATCATAGCGTGCCGAGGCATCCATCAATATGCGATATAAATTCTCGTCAGGATGGAAATAGTCATGTTCTATCAGTTTCCATGTCGGATCTTTGGTAAAGAAATACTTGAATATACCATCGGCGCGGTCTCCATGATGCACATTGTATCGGGTGTCGAGTGGTTCACGTGGCACTTCACTTGAACCTAAATCCATCGCGCCACCTTCTAAGGCAGAACACCCTTTGTAGGTTTTCATTCCGTTTTTCATGGCATACTCCAAACGGAAGCCATTGGCATATACATCTATCGTATTCATTTGGGCATCTGTCAAGTGATATTTTTTCCGGATGATGTTCAAAAAATTATCTCGGTTGTTTCGCGCTGCAAAGATGTTGCAGACTATTCCGTCTTCTATTCCATCCCATTTGTCGTAAAGCGAAATAGCATCTTGCTGTATGCCCTTGAGGGTTTCTTCGTCAATATACCCGTCCGAATGTGGATAAGTATCAGCATCAAAATTTTTGTAAACAGCTTGTGAGAGAACGGCTCCCCACAGTCGTGCCAGCACATAGTTGGAAGCCGGTTGTGAGCAAAAAACGCCATCGTAGTACTTGCCGTAGGTGGTGGCGCATTCCAAGGCTTCGCGTCCTCCCGTAGAGCAACCAGCAAAATAATTAAACACAGGCTCCTGTCCATAAAAATGGTTCACCACATAACGCATCACGTCATGCGCTTTAATCAGATGTTGTCGAATATAATTGTTCAGAGACTCCTCGTTAGAAGCAAACGATGCATCCATACCGCTGCTCGACTGATGTCCGGAATCATCTCCATAGACCACATAACCGGCATCGATAGGTTTCACGCTTCCGAATGCTGATGTGCCATGAACGTTAGGGATGGAACCGTTGTTGGCACCTCCTCCCAATTGCAAACTTCTTCCATTCCATTTCATTGGCAACAGAATCTCCCATTCTATGTTTGGGGCATCGGGGTCAACAGAACGAATAATGCCTTTCACATCTGCGTAAGAAGCACCTGTATCGGAAGTCTTTGTTGTAACCGAAAGAACAGCTCCTCCATTGCAGGCTTCCTTGAAGAAGTTGGAGGGAATAACCAAGCCGTTTAAGTTGGCTACTTCCGTACAGGGCAAAATGACGGTTTGTGAAGCTAATTTACAGCCGCTTGCAGGCTGGGCATAAAGGTTGGAATCTTGTGCACAAAATCCCCCCAAAGCAAAACATACCGAGAGAACTAATCTCATAGTCTTTGTGTTCGAAAAGTTTTTTTTCATATTGTTTTAATTTATTTGTTTTTAATGTAAAAACGTGGCACAGCAAATGCCATGTTCTGATTATATCCTGTGTTCCTTGCGTCCTATCCCATGCGATTCCGAGCGCCAGAGAGCAGTACGTAAATGCTCATTACCCCAGCTCTCGATGGTATCAAGAGTTATACTTCCGTTATCGCACAACTCATCAATCCCATTGTATTTTCAATTAAACGTTTAACTTTTGCCGCCAAAATTACGTTTTTTTCTCGAAACCACCAAGAAAAAAGCAAAAATTCTGCAAGTCATCAGCAAAATCTCCCGAAATCTGCGAAATCCCAAACCGAACAGGTCAAAATCTGCGTCATCTGCGAAATCTGCGTGCCCTTTATCTCAAGGCAGAAAGCCCTGCAGGAAGAGGACGAAGTTGAAATCTACATGTTCGCCTAATACAAAAAAAAGAGGCGATTATACAATCGCCTCTTTAATACTTTCTACAATGTAACGAACATCATCATCCGATACCATCGGACCAGCTGACAATCAGTAGTAGGAGTATCCACTATGAGGATTCTTTTCAACAGCAAAGATGCCATTTCATCCTGCTTGATAAAGGCCTAAAGAAAGACCTCCACAGCCCGCAAATAAGTCTATAACAGTATATTGCTCTTTTTTCATTATCAATTTTTTGTTTGCAACGTTATAATATTTTTTCAATACACAAATAACATAACAAAAACTTTATGTATTTTTAACCCACATTGCAGTCACGGTAACTACTCAGCACCCCTAACCAAGTATATGTGGGTAATCCTCCTTGATAAGGCTGATATAATCCCACGTATCTGCATCTATTTTATCTTTCTCTGATGCAATTTTATTCCAAACATTACGCAGCATATCTTCCAGCAATTCACGCTCTTGACTTATGTAAGAAATTCTGCTATACATTTTGCTTCCCCAAGTTTCAAAATCCTTTTCTACTTCATCCCAAAGATGCGAATCTATCAAACGACAAAAGTTTGCCAATACAGCTTTATAGTCATGCAATGGAACATACGGAATATCTTCTTTTGCCATATAAGCTTTTCCGAAGACATCGGGGGACATCACTATCCATTTTCTTCTAGAAGTATTGGAATGACCTAAAGCATCCAACTTATGTTTGGCTTGCTGACAAACATCTGCCTTAAAGACAAAAATAGCATCCTGTGAAATTGGAAATTCAGCTGCATTCAAAAGAGTCATCGTATGCTTAACCTTATTATTTAAGCTCAATGCCGTTATGTTCTTGGCTGACTGATATCCCAATCTCAATTCCACCATCAGCAGACTAGAGCCACTCTTATGATTATTATCATAATTGGCTATACCGATCACAGCATCCATCGTACTATCATTAGCACCATTTTGCACATAGTGAGCCTCATAATCATCCATATCCAAGCATTCAATCCTTTTATCAAAAGGAGCCGTAGCATAGTCTCTGTTCGAGACATCCACTAAGGTGGAATGCACATTCTGGTAGATTGGATGTGTATGAAGAAAATCATTGTCAAATATCTGTGTCGCCATACTGCTGAATCCTTTCCAAAGCTATGTTAAACGATTCGAAAATAGGCTCAATGTCTTTACCTAACCACTTAAAGTTATAACGATAAGAACATTCTTGCTCTTCGCTGGAAGATATGTAGAAGTTTGTCTCCTCCAACACCTCTTCTCTTTTGGCAATGGCCTTGATGGCAGCAATAAAGTCGGGATCATGACTAGCCAAAATCAGTTTCGTTCCCAATGTCTTATGTATCAAAACTAGCAGTCTGGCATATTCCACAATCCACTGCGGATGCAAATGAACCTCAGGTTCATCAATCATCAAGATAGTTTTATCATCCAAATATCCATTCTTGATCAACTGATAAAGATAAGCAAAAGTCTTCATACCAGTAGCTATTTTTTCCACAGGCAATTTAAGATGCTCATCTTTTCGTTCGTAATAGAGTTCTGTCTCGCCTAGAAGGCTATCAATCTGTGAGATTTTACCATTAAGCAATCGAGCGATACGCAAGAGAAGCATCTTTGACTTATCCAAAGTCCTACCTAGAGAATGAGTCATGTTACCATGAAGACGCTGCAAGAACACATTGTCTGCCAAATTTTTAGCATTCAATGCCATAGGTGTATCAATATAAATAGCTCGTTCTATGTTAAACAATGAGCCCAGACTCTCCTCAGAGATTATATTGACATCATCCTCCCAAAGTTGCATCGACTCTGGAGCAACATCATCTTCACGAAGATACTCCTCAATAAAGCTATATACGTCTTTTATAGAGCGTGTACTAAGTCGCTTTTCCCAATCATCAAGCATCCTATCGGTCTGTTGAAACATTTTCGTCTCAAAATTATCAAATGTTTCAATGTTATCAGAATCCTCTATTAATTGATTTAAATAGTTTATAACCCTCACCTTTCTTAAGGCAGATACATCATCCGAAAGAAACTCAGGTCTTACCTGTTCTGTAAACTCGGCTACTATAGAATTATATTTTTTAGCCACCTCATCAACAGCTGCTCCAACATTAATTTCTTTTTTCAAAGCATCAATATTGGCCGCCAACGACAAGATTTCACTTCTACTACTGCGATACCCCCATATTTCTCGAATAGCACGTGCAAGAATCTGCAAACTATGTTTGAATTCATCATTTACACCCTTGCCTACATACTCATCGAATTTAGTGGCAACATCCACCATATAATACAACCATTTGGAAATGGTACTTTTGCCACTTCCATTAGGTCCAGCCAAAACTGTTATTCCATCTACCAGAATATCAGCATTTTCTATGGCATGATAATCGCTTATGTTAAATCTATATTTGCTCATAACAATTCCATTTTAAAGCAAAAATAAAGATTTCTCTTGGAAAAAACAAATCTTTAAGCAACAAAACGCTCTTTTTTAACTTTTTGAAACGATTATAGCGCTATATGTCTAAGGATTTCTTTTCATCTAACAAGAAAACGAGTATATTTGTATCGAAGTAAACCACTTGGTGGCCATGCTCCTCTAACCTTCTACCCCTATAGGCTCTTTACCTGTACGTTCCAGACAGCTTTTGCGAACCAAGTTCTCCAGTTTCTCCACCATTTTACGTTTGTTTTCCTTAGAAGCATTCCAACGGCGTAGAGCCTCTTCCCTTGTTAACTTTGTTGTATCCATATATTCTTCCTCCTATTTATTCTAGTTCAACATTCAGCCGCCAAAATTACGCTTTTTCTACGAAACCACCAAGAAAATCACAATAAATTTCCCAGTTATATCAATCCAAAACGTTTCAACAACTTCATGGAAACATTCTCATAAGAACAAATAGCCTTTTTTATTTCTACCAAATCATTCTTATTAATTTTTCCCTTCATCTCCTTTATTTTTAGGAATAATACCTTCTTCTTTTGTCATACAAAGACGATAAACTTCACCTTCCTCAACTGTATCAAGGAGCAAGTTTTGAAGCTGATTATTATTTCCCAGCAATTCTTTGAAGTTCACCATAGCCTAAGCCTCCAAAATAGAATCTATAAATTCCTGTTCCTGGAGATACTCTAAAAACTCATTAGAAGCATCACCTGCTTTTGCAATATTCAGAGAGGTCATAACAGCATTATGATTCTTATTCCATGCCTCATGCCAGGCAGAATCATGAGATAGCTCAGACAAAGTCTTGGTATCCATATCTTTGTATTTATCAATGGCAGCATCCAACGCTTCTATCTCAGCTTTACTCAATTCGTCCAAGTCAGGCTTTTCGCCAGCTTTCACAAAAAACCAAGCGCATTCCCCACCAGCAGGTAACAAAGAATCGCTAATAGCTTTGACATCCTTATTGTTTCCCTTGCCATTCATTAATTTCAAGGCATCATAAAGATGAGAGGGAACCGGTCCGTGTTCCATGGCGATAAAAGTATCCTTAACTAAATGTTGACCATATTTTGCATAGAGATTCCTTTCCGCAAAATAGATAATCTTAAACAAATGAATGAAATCCGTTTCACCACATTTGTCTAAGACATACAAAGCTACCGCCTTAAGCTTAGCGATATCCTCCGCCGACATTTTATTCATACTTCTCATAATCAATTCCTTCTATATTTAACACTTCTTCCGCAAAAAAACGCTTTTTCTTCGAAACCACCAAGAATAAAGCAAGAATACTGCAAGTCATCAGCAAAATCTCCCGAAATCTGCAAAATCCCAGACCGAACAGGTCAAGATCTGCGTCATCTGCGAAATCTGCGTGACCTTAACACCCAGACCGAGCAGGTCAAAAAAATCTGTGGAAATCTGTGAAATCTGTGGGAGTCAATACGATGTGGTTTCAGCCCAAGACCGCATAGGTCTAATCCGTCTAACTTCCGTGCGTAATCCGAGTAAAGTAGTTTAAGCTCCGATTTCTCTGCGAAATCCGATGAATATGAATCATCTGTGAATCCCATCCCTCAAAGGTCGAAAAGCCTTAATCTATATTAAAAGATTCCCCCTCCTGCACCATTCTCCTTCATATTGCCGTATATTTGCACTCAGAAAGTAAAACGTTAATAATGATAAGCTTATGGTACAGACATCAGAAACCATCCGAAAGGATAACCGGCAAAAAGCCCAGCTGGAAGAAGACGAAGTAACTGCAAGAGCAAAAGCAGCATTCAAAGAAATTAGGGCAATTATATCCCCAAAAAGAGGTTTCATTACCAAATGTTAATATATTTAGGATATACTCCCGTGCGCTCCTTATATTCCTCACAAAGGCTCTTAGTAATTTCTGCTACACGAGCCTTTTTAAGTTCTTTTGCCGCCATAAATCTTTTCATAGCAGCTTCACGTTTTTCCAAAAAATCCTTATCCAATGTATCCATAATAGTTTTCCATTAAAATCTTTAATTGAATTCTGCCGCCAAAATTATGCTTTTTTCTCTAAACCACCAAGAAAAAAACAAAAATTCTGCAAGTTATCAGCGAAATACCCGAAATCTGCGAAATACCAAACCGAGCAGGTCAAAATCTGCGTCATCTGCGAAATCTGCGTGACCTTTATCTCAAGACCGAATAGGTCGAAAATCTTGATTAATTTCTATATTTTCAAATCTCATCTTTTTGATATTAGATTGCAATGTTGCTTGGTCCACAAATCTTTAAAACTCCGGTTCTTGTCAAACTTCTGATAATACAAATGGCGCATAGTGTTAATACGTTTTTCAATTTGAAGTTAACTTCTTCAAATCATAATACATGAGGCGCGTATGCAACGACTTGGTCATGTCATAACCAAGATTCTCAGCTTCTTGCTGTTCCGTCGAAAACAAAAACAAGAATTCATTCTTTTGATAAAAATCCAATGGAACCATACAGTTATAGGCATCAACTATCAAAAAACGACATCCTGTTTTATTATCTTCATCGACAAACCAAGATTTTATGAAATCCAATAATTCTGACCCTATACCTTGATGACGAAAGTCAACATTAATTCCAAGCCTTCCTATAAGTACAGCAGGATACCTACGCATTCGTTTCTCTCTAGGAATATCATGAGACTGTTTACGACCACGACTATTAGGTATGACATCTACTCTAATACTATCATTAGACAAAGTAAACATACAAACAATGGTTTTAGGATCATCATCCAGCACAAAGCAATAAGTTTTACCAAGCAATTCTGCTTTATAACGCATTGCATCGTGTAGAAAGAAATCATCCAAATCCTCATCTCCACAAGTAAAAGGATGGCAAGTTGAAAGAATCTCGTCATCCATCTTTTTAAGTTTACACTTATCTAATAAAAATCCCATGATTACATTCCTGCTTTTTTTAATATAGCACGAGCTATAGCTATTTTCTCAGAAAAATCAACACGCTCTTTACTTTTCATTACCTCATCAGCATTATTGATAAAGCGCATAGCTTCATCACCATGAAGAGTTGGAATAACCTTTATATCTATTGCCATAATCTTATCTCCTATTATTTAGTTTATTAACTTGCCACAAAAATACGCTTTTTCTTCGAAACCACCAAGAATAAAGCAAGAATTCTGCAAGTTATCAGCAAAATCTCCCGAAATCTGCAAAATCCCAGACCGAGCAGGTCAAGATCTGCGTCATCTGCGAAATCTGCGTGCCCCTATTCCCAAGACCGCATAGATCAAAAAAATCTGTGGGAATCTTTTAGAATACCAAGAAATTCGCAAAAAAGCTGTTATTTCATTCTCATTCTACTATTAATCTTTATTAATTTTATATCGAGATATACCATATATATGGAATATATTATGTATCTTTGCACCAAAATAGAACCATTTAAACAAATACAATTATGAGTACAGTTTCAGTAACACCTTCTAAAAGAAAGATCATCGACTTAAAAGATGATACTTTTAAGACCCTATCCATTATGGCTATTCAGAAGGGAACCAACCTCAAAAACTACATAGAGGATATACTTAATGGTATAGCCGAGGATTACGAAGACGCGAAGCTCTATGCCAAATTAAGAAAAGAGCAGCCAGAGGGTCTCATCCGTGCCAACAAAGAAGAACAAGAAGATTTTGAAAAGTGGTTAGGCGTATGAAAGTCGAATTTTCCAAAGCCTTTATCAAAGCTTCCAAACGTCTTTCTGGCAAGATGCTCGATTCTTTAAAACGTACGATAGTAGAAGTTAAAGCAGCCAAAGGCATTCAAGATATCTCTGACTGCAAGAAACTTGTTGGGTATCGTAATATATATAGAATTCGTTTAGGAGACTATAGAGCGCTATTTACTCTAGAATTTGAGTTTTCTGGCGATACTATATTCTTTCAATATCTTTCTCCACGAGGCGAAGCCTATGGTAAAAAGATGAAAACAGAACTAAAGCGAATAGACAAAGAATAATAATATTCCTCTGTCTCCAATGTATTGTATTACATACCTTTAGCAAGGCGATTCCAGCCCACACAACAGAATAATAGAGGAAGATATAGCAAAAACATCCACCATACACAAAAAAAAGAGGCGATTATACAATCGCCTCTTTAATACTTTCTACAATGTAACGAACATCATCGTCCGATACCATCGGACCAGCTGGCAAGCAGACTCCAACCTTAAAGATGGCCTCACTTACGCCATTCACGTATGCAGGAGCATTCTGATAAACAGGCTGCTTATGCATAGGCTTCCATACTGGTCTTGCCTCAATCTTCTTGCTCAACATGAAGACACGCAATGCCTCCACATTCTCATTTGGCTGACAATCAGTTGTAGGAGTATCCACCATGTGAATCACACCAGCAGCTCCACCAACAGCTGTCTTCACTACCTCCTTATACGCATTCTCCTGACCTTGAATCTTCAACTTCGGATCAAGCGTCACAGTACAGAGCCAGTAGTTGGAATCATAGTCAGCATTAGGAGCCTCATGCAAGGTAACGCCCTCAACATCCTTCAAGAGTTCCTTATACAACTCCTGTACATGCTTATGGTGAGCGATGTGATCCTCCAATACTGTCATCTGACCACGACCGATACCTGCACAGACATTACTCATACGGTAGTTGTAACCGATGGCAGTATGCTGATAGTAAGGATAAGCATCACGAGCCTGGGTGGCATACCACATCACATTGTTCTTGCTCTCGGCATCCTGACAAATCAAGGCACCACCACCAGAAGTAGTAATCATCTTGTTACCATTGAATGACAATACGCCGAACTTACCGAATGTACCCAATACCTGACCTTTCCATCTGGAACCGCAGCCCTCAGCAGCATCCTCCACTACAGGGATACCGTACTTTTCTGAAATCGCCATGATCTTATCGCAATCATAAGGCATACCATAGAGTGCAACAGGAACAATCGCCTTAGGATAATTTGCTCCTTCATCGTATTATACCTTTATATAATGATGACATTATAAAAGAATACGATGAAGTGCTTCATCGTGCAAAATTCAAGTTATCAGAAGAACAAATCAGCACTATTATAGAACATGTCAAGGAAAACGGCATTGATTCATCCCGTTTTCCTTATGCTGGCGAAATGCCAGATGAGGATGACCGAGTCTTCTACGAAGTCTGCCTGAGCAAGGAAGATTCCTTCTTGGATACCGGCAACCTCAAGCATTTTCCAAAAGAACCGCAGGTGATTACAGCTGCTGAAATGATGGAAATCCTAGACAACGAATTATAAGCGCATTTGAAATTTAAGTGTTATGATACAGAACAAATTATTCCGTGATTGCCTCGCTGCGATACCAGCCGAGCAAAAGGCAGAGTTCGATTTGTCTTTCGGTATTGCCGAGCGCATTAGTGAGATTCTGAAAACCAAGGGACTCACCCAAAAGGATTTCGCCCGATTGCTCAACAAGCGAGACTCAGAAATCTCCAAATGGCTAACAGGCAGACATAACTTCACAACTCAAACCATTGCTCGTATAGAAACAGCCTTAGGAAGTAAACTCATCAGCATAGCCCATTGATAGGACTATACCTACGAATATTGTGATCTCCAATATAATGGTACCGATTCACTGATACTATCAATTACGAAACCTCCCATATCACTTTCACGATTTCATACAGCAACCTACTTCGCTCCATCAACGCATTCTGGTCAAAAACACTATAAGCTTTGAACCCAACATTACATTTGTCAGATAACTCCTTGTTAAACTTATCAAAATCCTTGTTGGCATGATAAAAATCCTCACAAAGCGAATGTCCCCAAACCAAGCCATTACTATAAGTCTTCAGCTTATCCGAATACTCTTCATTACCAGAAGAGATATTATCCAACCCCTTCAGCAAGAGCAAGCTACCCAACAGGTTACGTTGATCCTCAAACTCCTCTACATCCTTAAAATACCCCCTGTTTTTTTCATTTTCAGAGAGGATATGCTCTATATGGTATCCCGTCTTATTACCGGTTTTAGTAGAAATATAGTAGATATCATTCTGCATATTTTGATTCGTATGCTCACAGATAAACTTCTCAACCCTAGAGAACAGATAACGCAGGAATCGGCGGTTCGTATTCGTATAGTTTTTTCTCAGGAAGCTATTGAAATCCAGCAAAGAAACCTCTCCCGAAACATTACGCTTCTCTCGGATACTCTGCAAGATGATTTCGTCATATACCTCACGATAGGAAGCCATATCCAACCCCTTCAGTTTCTCATTCAATCGATAAGAAATATCCTGAAAATCGTTGCTATCATAGATACCATTCAGCACAAAGAGCACCCAGAGTCTATCTGCCTCTTTAGCTATAGCATGAATCTTCTCGTCCGTTAGCTCATCATTGACATCGCAGGCAGCCATAATCTGCTGATAAAGCCCAGAGATATCATTGATATTCAGATTATACTGCACAAACTCATCACCACAAGTCGAAATCTTAGCATAAAGAGAAGTATAGTAATCCAACTCATTATTGATAAACAGTTTAATGTTCTCATGATGTTTCTTGTCAGCTCTTCTGAAAGAAAGCTTATTAGCAATATCATTATAATCGAAGATATATCGGTGGTAGGAATTGATAATCTGCTTCTCCAGAGAGGCATTCTTCTTGAACACAAACTGCGACTTCAAATAATCAGCAAAAAAGTTATCCTCTCTTCCGCTAATTCTATTCAATGCAGCATCCCACTTCTCAGAATACTTGTTGGTATCACTTTTCGAAAGGAGTCCAATCATCTTACCTTTCAGAATCTCAAAAGGCTTTAAAGCCTCACCACGGTCATTGATCACCTCAAAGACCATAGGCGTATCATCCTTCTGGATAGACAGTTCCACGAGAACCAGTCTGTTGAGGAAGTAATAGATGAAAGCGGTCAACTCAACATCATCCAACAGTTTGTCATCAATGAACTTACTGATATCCTCGTATCTCTCGATGATAGTTTCTTCCGTCTTGTTTTTATAAGCATCCTGATACACAGTACCATCAAGGATACATTGCATCACATTTTTTCTCTTGTCGTTATCGATACAAAAGACATTGCCTTTAAACTGATCTTTCGCAAAAATGCAATCACGGAGGATATCCCTGAGATTATCATTTTTTGTAATATGATAGAGCTTTGTGGCAATCAATGTAAGTGTAGAAAGACGCTGTTGACCATCAACGATAAACACCTTACCCTCTACCTTATTGGTGATAAAGACATTGAGATAATACCAGTTATACTTTTCCAGCACCTCTTGCGACATCTCCTCATCCTTATGTTCTTTATACGAGATTTCGAAGGCATAGAAGATATCGTTCAAGAGGACGTCCACCGTATTCTTGGTCCATACATATTCACGCTGATAAAAATCAACGTAATACACTTTCTGCTTCAAGCAAGAAAGTACACTTTGCTTATCAGGAATTATTTCTTGTGCCATATTATCTAGTTATATATTATTTTGTTTCAAAGAATAGACTATTCGGAATTTGCTAAGAATCTGCGTGCTTGGTGCCGACGCCATTGCATTTATACTAAATTTTTCTTTTTATTTTTACCTAAGAAATGCTTTAAGCAGGTTACATCAAACTTATCACAATCAAGCAGGCCTTGCAGTAATGCAGTATGCCAATCATTATTACCGAAACAATCTTTTGCTTTCTTCAACCTATCAGAAATGAAGAATTTTAGAGCCTCGTTATTCTCCAATGATTCCAAATAAAAATAAGACGTAATGAAAGTTATACATTCCTTATTAAGTCTTTTATTCAACTCTATCACTCTAATTTGGTTCTCAAGCTTCTCCACTAGTGCACGATCTAGATTTTCACCATCAACATAAAATTCAAAACCGATAACTCCTTCAGCATTGGCATCTACGTGACATTTGAAGAAGATGACACCATTAGGAAAATCTTGGTAGTATGCATGGGTAAAACCATTATAATCTTTATCATGTTTTTTATGGTTACATTTCCAACAAATCGGAACCAAATTTAATCTACATGTTGCCAACTCGTTGTAATCACTTTCCGGCATATAGTGATCTAGCGTAACAGGTTCTCCAAAGCCACAGTATGGGCAGGTACCAGCAGCTGCCGAAAGTTCTTCACGGATGTAATTAAAATCTTGATTTTCACCTAATTTCTTATATTGCCCATACATAGCTTTAGCCTGCAAAGGATGTACGATCAAAAAATTATGATGGTAATCTTCACTAATGAATCCTTTATTATGATCATACTCTGCATAAAGATTTTCAAAAGCAGGTCGGTCTTCATTGCCAATATCTCGACAATGTGCTACAATATTATTCAAATCATCCTTAGCAGCTTGTAAGGAAGGTTTATCTAGACGCCACATACTTAACGCGCATGATTTTTTACATATTTACTGATAAGAAAAGCTTCCATCTGAGCGCTTAAATGACTATCCATTTTATGCTCAAAGGAGGAAATCATTTCCTTCAAAGATTTAGACTTATCCATATTCCACATATCATAAAGCATCTCTATAGTACTATAATAACCAGTATTATCTGAATTCACTAGTGTCCCGTTAAAACGAGACGATTATTAAATAAGTTATTAATACTCAAAA